>Ga0209906_100066_pt1 | contig 173702 bp, 148 predicted proteins | sample FECB24metaG_FD_188303 | JGI IMG/M metagenome (GOLD analysis project Ga0209906, IMG submission 188303) | Cyanobacterial communities from the Joint Genome Institute, California, USA from Joint Genome Institute, California, USA - FECB-24 metaG... ...
TGTAAAATTCTGGTTAAGAACTTTGAACGAACCCTAGTTAGTGCCACTGCCAAACTCAATCTCTGCTTCATCAGGCTAATGATTAAGAGGCTTGCAGCATCTTCTTAGATGTCAAATGGGTTCTATATGTGTTTACCTGCGGAAAATCTCTAGACACTTATAAGGTTTCCCGCAGGATATCATTGGCTTCTAAAAAGTCCGAGCAGCCCTCAGAACTTTAAAAGAAAGTTTCCATCTGAGGTTTTAATATAAAATTTATGTCAATCATTGTTGCTGAAAAGCTGAGTAAATTTTATCCAGTAGCGGTTAAGAGTCCGGGAATTAAAGGCACAATTACCCACTTTTTTAGCCGTACCTATCGTTCAATTAAAGCAGTTGAGGATGTTTCCTTTGAAATTGCTCCGGGTGAAATCGTGGGGTTTTTGGGGCCAAATGGTGCTGGTAAAACTACCACACTCAAAATGCTTACGGGGCTGATTCATCCTTCTAGCGGCACAGTCAGAGTAGCTGGACACGTTCCGTTTGATCGCAAAGAAGCATTTTTGCAAAAAATCACCTTGGTGATGGGCCAAAAGCAGCAGTTGCTTTGGGACTTACCAGCACTGGATTCTTTGAAAATTAACGCCGCAGTGTATAACATCTCTGATAAAGAGTTTCAGCGGCGGGTGGGAGAATTAACAGAGATGCTTTCTTTAGAAGGGAAGCTTTCTCAACCAGTGCGGAAGCTGTCTTTAGGTGAGCGAATGAAGGCGGAACTGTTAGCAGCTCTTTTGCATCGTCCTCATGTGTTGTTTCTAGATGAACCGACGCTGGGACTAGATGTAAATGCTCAGGTAGGAGTGCGCGATTTCTTGCGTCAGTACAATCAGCAATATCAGGCGACAGTACTTTTGACAAGTCATTATATGGCTGACATCACGGCTTTGTGTCAACGGGTGCTGTTAATTCACCAGGGGAAGCTGATGTATGACGGTAGCTTGAATGGACTGCTAGAACGTTTTGCCCCTTATCGGGAAATTTATGTGGAGTTAGCCCAACCTCTACCAATGGAAAAACTCATGTCTTACGGAGATGTACAACTTTTAGAAGGGCGATCGGTGCATTTTATGGTGCCGCGAGAGGCCCTGACTCGCACCGTATCGCAGATTTTAGCGGATTTGGAGGTAATTGATTTAACAGTCACTGAACCGCCTGTGGAAGAAGTGATTGGACAAGTTTTTCAGGCGGGTGTTGTGTAGTCAGTGCTGAGTGCTGAGTGGTGACTTGTAGATGCCCGATAAACGGCGAGAGTCGTAGCTGGGGTTGCCTAAAACCAATACGCTTGGGTTGAACAAAGTGAAACCCAAACAAGCCTTGATAATGTTGAGTTACCCTGCGGGAAGCCGCCTCCGGCGTCTACGTTCCTCAACCCAACCTACTTATAGAATCCACTATAAAATAGATAGCTTTTTAGCGGTAATAAAATAAATTAAATGAAGCAAATAATCAGAAAAGTCTTAACTTTTTTATCAGTATATTATGCCTATATGGTTGAGTATCGGGCGGAATTGATTTTATGGGTTTTGGCTGGATCTTTGCCGATTATCCTTATGGGTGTTTGGATACAGGCGGCGCAAGGTGGCAGGTTTGGCTTAACACCTGTGGATTTTGCTCGTTACTTTCTCACAGTTTTTATTGTTAGGCAAATCACAGTTGCTTGGGTAATTTGGGATTTTGAAAGGGAAGTAGTGGAAGGCAAGCTTTCACCCAGGTTATTACAACCTATAGACCCTGTGTGGCATCACGTTGCGTCCCATCTTTCTGAAAGAGTTGCTCGCATACCGTTTGCGTTGTCACTAATTGCGTTATTTTTTTTACTATATCCTCAGGCTTTTTGGATACCGAGTTTGGGGAAATTGTTGCTGTTTACGTTGGCGGCAATGCTAGCTTTTGTTTTACGGTTTCTGATTCAATACACTTTAGCTATGTTTGCCTTTTGGACGGAACGGGCTAGCGCTTTAGAAAATTTCTGGTTATTGTTTTATATGTTTTTGTCTGGGGTGATTGCCCCTTTAGATGTTTTTCCAGAACCTATGCGGACAATAGTAATGTTTACGCCTTTTCCCTATTTAATTGATTTCCCTGCGAGTCTTTTGGTGGGGCTACCCGTGGATATAGTGCGGGGATTTTGGTCAATGGTGGGTTGGATATTGGTGTTTTTAGGTGTAAATCGCTTGCTATGGCGTGCGGGATTGAAGCGGTATTCTGGAATGGGGGCATGAGTAGTTAAAAATCGGGTGTTGCTGAGTAAAAATATCAATTTGTCTCACGCAGAGGAGCCAGTGCGTTCCGCGGGTTAAGAGCGTTGTAGCAACTGGCGTCGCGCAGAGACGCAGAGGGAATGAGGAGTTTTACATTTCAATACGTAAAATTCATCCTTTGATTCAGCAATTTCTAAAAGTCGTCTACAGGATTCTCTCAAAATCTAAAATTGGTCGGAGTCCGCGGATGGGTTCGCCACTGGTAAGGTAAACCAAAACTTTGCCCCAGCACCTGGTTCACTGATCACCCCAATCTTTCCCCCGTGAGCGGTGATAATTTGCCGACAAAGGTACAAACCTAAACCAATACCTGACGATCGCGATCGACTACCCCTAATATAGCGATCAAACAACCGCTCAGATAGATCGGGATGTATTCCTACGCCATTGTCAGCAATTGTGCAGCAAACCATGCCATCTTCCACTACAGCATTGAGAATGAGACTCAGCCCTGGTGGATTATGGTTGAGGGCATTAGCAATGAGATTTTCAAATACTCGCCTCAGATGCAATGGATCGGCAGCCACTAAGGGCAAATTTACCCCAATCTGGTTGGTAATTGTAGCTTGATTTTTGGCGAGTAGTGGTTCTAAGTCTTTGACAATTGCTTGGCTAAGGCTGTGCAGTGATAGTGGCCATTGCTGAATCTTTAACCCTTTGACATCGCTAGAGTGCGCCTCCAACAGGGAATCGATTAGCTGAAGCTGACGATCGCAACTCTGAATTACTCGCTCTAAAGTTGGCAAAGAAATTGTCGCAGGTTCACCGTTGCTACGGCTGTAGTAATTCTTCATCACCAACAGGATGCCCATAATTGGGGTTCGCAAGTCATGGGAGAAGGCTTGGAGGAACTCATCTTTGATGTTCTGCAATTCTTCCAGTTCAGCATATTTTTGCCGTAACTCTTGGGTGCGCTGATCGACTTGCTGCTCTAATGAGGCATTGAGACGTTGCAATTCTTCGTAAAGTTTTGCTTGCTGGATGGCGATCGCTACTGGGGTTGATAGCTTATCAAGCAAGTCAATCTCTGATTTTTTCCATTCACGCGCTTGGGAACACTGATGAGCAACTAGCAAGCCATAGAACTGGTCTGCGACCATAATTGGGACACTAATAATGGCTTGAATTTGAAAGTCGATAAAATCCTGAGCGATGTCCGTCGGCACGTCTATTTTTGTTGTGTCATCAATGACATCAATTCTTTTATCTGTGAAGTAGAATTGAATCGCTTTAGCATGGGTTTCAAGAGTGTTTGTCCACTCCCGCATTGAGCGAAAGTTAGCAGCAACAGATTCAGCTATCACTCCACTGTCAGAGCCACGGATATTAGTGTTAATAATAAATACTCTATCTGCTTGCAGAAATTCCCGCACTTCTGCCACGGTGGTGTCGAGAATGGTTTGTAAGTTAAGGGAAGTCCGGATTCGTTGTGCCATTCCCCTTAACAGGCGATCGCGTTTGGCGATGACTTTTAATTGTTCTAGCGCCTGCTGATGATCGGTTGACATCTGGCGATAAGCGAGAATACTACCCAATGTCACCGCCATTGTTGTCAACGCTGCTTCTTCATCCTGTGACCACTCTCTTTCGTTGTAGCAATCACTAAAACCGATGAAACCCCAGATTTGGCTCTCAACGGGAATCGGCACTAATAAAATTGATTTAACTTGCAAGGATTCCAGAAATTGCTGCTGCGGCTGAGATAAAGTAGACGCGATCGCACTACAAGAATACCCAGCAGTCAGACGTTGATGCCATGCTTCTAAGTCAAATTCACTTTGACTGAGGTTGTGTAAAAGTGGGTTATTCTGCTGCGGGATAATACCCGACTGTACCCATTCAAATCGGCAGCTGAAGGCAACCCCTGTTACAGGATGGGGATGATATTCACAAACGTACACGCGATGTGCTGCTGTAGCTTGTCCTAAGATAGCTAAGGCTTGGTTAATGGCAGTCTTGCCTGAAGCGAAGCTATTCCGTAGGGAATCGCTATTCGTCAGTAAAGCTTTTGTTGCTTTTGCCACCCCTTGTAAAAGATTGTGCCAGTTGGGTGGGGCTACGTGTGTAGTAGGTTTTGCTTTGGAATCAGAATCTAGCTTTGGTAGTTCTGGAGCAGTTGATTGTAAATCTGCATTTAATGTGGTTTCTTTATCCATGCCCATATTAACAGCTCAGAATATTCCACTACCAGCCTTGTCAAAAATATCAAACCACATGAACATGGTTTCTTTTTGTGAAAAGTATGAAGTTTCTATAAATTTATCTCGCTAGCAGGCGATGGGTATAAAGAAAAGGCATTGTCGCGTAAGAGGATGTTTGAAAAGTCCTCTTGTCGGTATCAAAAATTTTCGATCCCCCTAAATCCCCCTTAAAAAGCTTGGGGTTTCCCCAAGTGGAGGAACTGGCGTGTCTCCCCATTCTTGAGCATTTTTTCAAGACAGACCCCAACACAAAACAATCAACCCATAGGGGATGGGGACTTTGACTTTCTTAAATGCTTTATTTACAACCATCACAGAACTTACGCAAAAACTCTCTCAAACCCTCTTTTCTTTGTGTACTTTGCGTTCTTTGTGGTTCGTTCTTCCGTGACTTATGCGTAAGTCCTACATCAGTCAAACTATCCCGTCTTTGAGTTGATTTGACAATTCTCCCACTGAGACAGTGCTGAGTGCTGAGTCAAGAGTTCAGTATTTATTCCCCAGTCCCCAATCCCCATTCCCCAATCCCCATTCCCCAATCCCCAATTAAGTCTGCCAGCGCGCTATAAAAAGAATAATGAAGATCAAAAAGAAACGAAACGCGCTGCGCCAAACACTGACGGTTTTCCGCTACAGTGGACGGGCTGTAAGCTTGGTGTGGACTACTAGCCATGCCCTCACCATTCTTTTGGCTACTTTAACTTTAGTGGCTGGTCTTTTGCCAGCTGCGATCGCTTACATCGGTAAGTTAATTGTTGATGCGGTAGTTTTTGCTTCTCAAGTTGATGCAAATAGCAATATTTCTCGCCCTTTATTGTACGTAGGATTAGAAGCGATCGCTGTAATTTTCCTAGCCGGCAGTCAGCGAGGACTCAGTATTTGTCAGTCGTTGTTGCGGGTGCTACTTGGTCAGCGGGTGAATGTACTCATCCTGGAAAAGGCACTGACGCTGGATCTCAGGCAGTTTGAAGACTCAGAATTCTATGACAAATTGAGCAATGCCCGACGAGAAGCATCAGTTCGTCCTCTTTCCCTTGTAAACCGCACCTTTGGACTGGTGCAAAGTGCCCTTTCCCTTGTCACTTACGGCGTTTTACTGGTAAATTTCTCAGTTTGGGCAGTAGTGGTACTGATTTTGGCAGCAATGCCTGCATTCTTTGCGGAAACAAAGTTTGCTGGGGAAGGCTTTCGCCTATTTAGTTGGCGTGCGCCAGAAACCCGTCAACAGCACTATATAGAAAATCTGTTAGCAAGAGAAGACTTTGTTACAGAAGTCAAACTTTACCAGTTGGGGGAAATGCTCTTAGGACGTTACCGCAACATTTTTAATCAACTCTACGGCGAAGACCGTGACTTGACTTTGCGGCGGGGACTGTGGGGATATCTCCTAAGCTTGGTGAGTACGGTTGCTTTTTACATAGCATACGCTTGGATTGTGTTGGAAACGGTGGCGGGTAGGATTTCCTTGGGTGATATGACGATGTATCTCACCGTGTTCCGTCAAGGACAATCTACTTTTTCTGGTGTTCTCACTTCCATTGGAGGGATGTACGAGGACAACCTATATTTATCAAATCTCTACGACTTCTTAGAAGAAAAAGTACCAAAGTCTTGGGGTTATGCAACCAAAGGTTTAAATCCTCAAGATGGTATCCGCTTTGAGAATGTTTCGTTTACTTATCCAGGAAGTTCAAAGCCTGCTTTAACAAACATTTCCCTACATTTGAAACCCGGAGAAAAACTTGCAATTGTCGGTGAAAACGGTTCTGGTAAAACGACTTTAATCAAATTACTCACTCGACTTTACACCCCAGATTCTGGACGTATTTTATTAGAAGGTTTGGACTTGCAGGAATGGGATGTAGATGTGTTGCGGCGTCGCATTGGTGTAATTTTTCAAAACTTTGTTCGCTACCAGTTCACTGTCGGGGAGAATATCGGCGTCGGCGATGTGGAACACCTAGAAGACAAAAAGCGTTGGCAAATTGCTGCCGAAAAAGGCATGGCGCAACCTTTTATTGAGGAATTACCTCAAAGTTTCCAAACCCAACTTGGTCGTTGGTTCAAGGGAGGACAGGAACTTTCTGGGGGACAGTGGCAGAAAATTGCTTTAGCTCGTGCTTTTATGCGATCGCAAGCAGATATTTTAGTCTTAGATGAACCAACATCCGCAATGGATGCTCAAGCTGAGTTTGATATTTTCAATCATTTTCGCGCCCTTACCCAAAAGCAAATGGTATTCTTGATTTCCCACCGTTTCTCTACGGTACGTATGGCTGACAAAATCGTAGTTATAGAAAGCGGGAAAGTTGTGGAACAAGGAACTCATGAGGAATTGTTGCAGAGTGGGGGACGTTACGCCAGGCTATTTATGTTACAAGCGGCGGGTTATCAGTAGGAGTGGGGAATGGGGAATGGGGAATGGGGAGTGGGGAATGGGGAATGGGGAATGGGGAATGGGGAATGGGGAATGGGGAACTTGTACTGAGCGGAGTCGAAGTATGGGGAATTGGAAGAAAGACTTTTATCTTTTTGTTATGAAAGCAACTCATGGTATCTCTTGAGCCTTTGATGTTGAAAATTGGAGCTCAGAACTCGGAAGTTGAGCCTTTGAGGCTGACAGTTGAGCCTTTAAGGCTGACAGTTGAGCCTTTGAGCCTGACAGTTGAGCCTTTGAGCCTGACAGTTGAGCCTTTGAGCCTGACAGTTGAGCCTTTGAGCCTGACAGTTGAGCCTTTGAGCCTGACAGTTGAGCCTTTAAGCCTGACAGTTGAGCCTTTAAGCCTGACAGTTGAGCCTTTGAGCCTGACAGTTGAGCCTTTGAGCCTGACAGTTGAGCCTTTGAGCCTGAAACTTCAAGCTTGACTTTTGACTCTTGTACAGACGCGATTAATCGCGTCTCTCTTGACTCTTGTACAGACGCGATTAATCGCGTCTCTCTTGACTAAAATTTGGGTATGTCTATTATGAGATTGATTTCCGATCCATCGATTCCTGTGAAAATCCAAAAGATGAAAGAGCGGGTGCGATGGAAGCATCCGAGCATTGTGCAACGGGGAATCGACCAAACCAGCATGGTTATAGACGATCGCAAAGATGATAGTCCAGAATTTTCGTTTATGGTTATAGGCGATACCGGCACCAAGTCCCATTACAAACAACACCCCCAGCGAAAAGTCGCCGAACTCATGCTTCCTCACCGCGATGATTGCCGTTTTGTGTTGCACACAGGCGATGTAATTTATGTGGTGGGTTCCCAAGAGTATTACCCAACAAACTTTATCGAACCTTATCGGGAATTTCTTGTCGGTGGCGACAATCCCAAAAGCATTCCTTTTGACCGCATGGTGTTTAATCTGCCGTTCCTGCCAGTACTTGGTAATCACGATTACTATGATGTGCCGTTGATGTACCGTTTATTTACTGGAACTACCTTACGGCTGCGTCGCCACTTCCGCTACAAAGATATTGAGATTGGCTGGCATGGATCATATCAAGGTGATGCTTATGCACGAGCATTTTTAGACTATAAAGGGACAATCACTTCTCCACAAGAGCTAGAACGTCATTTAGATCAGCACTATACTGCTAAAACCGATACAGGACGCTGTTTGCGTTACGAACCTGGACACTTCACCCGTTTACCCAACCGCTATTACACCTTTCGTTACGGTGGTATTGACTTTTTCGCCTTAGATTCCAATACTTTTAATACACCATCTCCCTTACCTGAAACTCAAGAAGGGGAAATTTACCGCCGCCAATTGCAAAAGCGTCGCCAAGAGATAGATCAAGAAGAAGTGCAGATTTTGGAAAAATGCGTAGACGCCTCCGGGCTTGTCGATAGACATCGCCTCAACCCAGATAACCCCGCAGATGCTGAACAACTCGATTCCCTCAGCGCCAAATTAGACCAAATCAACGAGATCAAAATCGACATCGAAAAGCAACTGACATCTCACAAAATGTCTGACACCGATTTTGAACAACTTGACTGGTTGCGAACTAGGCTAATCGAATCTTGGAATACCTCCGAAGTGCGCGGACGTGTCATCTTTTTTCACCATCCCCCCTACGTCACGGAAGCAACCAAGTGGCATCAAGCACAAACTTTAGCAGTGCGTCATCGCTTGCGCTGGGTATTTGAACAAGTGGCTGAAACCCTTGGTTCCCTAATTAAAGAGCGTTCCATAGTCGATTTGATTTTAAACGGTCACGCCCATTGTCTAGAATATCTCCGCACAGTTGATACCGGATTTGCCGACTCCCACATCAACTGTATTATTTCTGGCGGTAGTGGCCATCGTCCCCGCCGACAGCGAGAAGAAGGCCCAGAATTAATGGAAACTTTTACCGAAATTGCCAGCAAACCCACTCGTAAAGTTGCTGATTCAATGCTTTTTATCGGTCGCAATGAGCACAATTCCCAAAAGCGATTACCTTACTCATGCGTGCGAATTGATGTTTTAGACGGTCGTCCACCCAAGTTTGTCGTCAGACCTTTGGTGGCTGAGCGCGTTAATCAACAGTGGTATAAACGCGAACTTGAACCATTCGTGATTTAAATAGTATGCGATCGCTTGTACTCCAACCCAAGACCTGTGATTTTTACTTCAGTAGATTTGTTTATGTGAAAATTGTATTAGTGTTAAGAGACACAATGCAATTTAGATGAGTATGCGGCTAGAAAATAGTGATCGCCAGCAGTTAATTCAGCTACTTACAGATTTGCCAGAATTAGCAACAAAGAAAGGGCGGCGGATATTGTGACGCAACAAGGTACTCAGCGGCAAAAAATCTTGATTTTAACAGCAATTCCTCACGGTCTGCGTCTGGATCGAGAAATTCGGGAAATTGAGGCAGCCATACACCGCGCCGTCAGACGAGAACAGTTTGAGGTTAGCATCAGCACTGCTGTACGGCCTCAAGATTTTCGTAGAGCGATCGCAGAAAAACGTCCACAAATTGTCCATTTTTGCGGACATGGTATGCCAGATGGCAGCTTGCTGTTAGAGGACGATGGGGGAAACAACAAACCTGTGCAAGCAGAGGGGCTGGCGGCATTGTTCAAGTTGCACGCTGCTTACGTGAATTGCGTATTGATCAATGCCTGCTATTCAGTTAAAGCTGCCGAGGTAATTAGCGAACATATCCATTACGCTATTGGCATGAATCAGGCTATTGGAGATAGTGCCGCGATCGCATTTGCTCAAGGGTTTTATGATGCGCTGGGTTACGAGGCTCCAGATAATCAAGATGTGTTTCAAAGAGCTTTTGATGAAGGTCTAGTTGCTATTCAACTAGAGAACCTTTCCGAGGGACAAACCCCAGTTCTTAAAAAAAAAGGTTTAATACAGTCCACTAATGAAATCACTCAAAACCTAAAGCAGACTGCTGACATCCCAAGCTCAATTATTGATTATTCCTCTACAGAACCACCTCTAACTATAACTCCTAACTCAGATCAATCGACAAAGATTGATAGCGTCAGAAAGTCAAATCATAGCGTTCGACAGCCACCAAAGAGAGCGTACATATATCGCTGGATTATTACTAGCTTCATGCTTGTATCGGCATTAGGCACACTCATAACTTTCTGGTTGCCTATTCGTGAGAGAATCGGGCTTGCAGAACCAAATTGCTTTGAGTTAGCTGCGAAACAGAAAAAATTTGTCGTAGCGATCGCTAAATTGAAAAGTATCGACAGCACATTAGATAAAGTTTTTCCATTCATTCCAGATAAAGTAGAGGAGCAATTAACTAAACAAATCACACCTGATATTCATGATCAGATTACAATTTGTTCAGTTGAAGATAGTGTATCGAACGAGAAAGAAGCAAGGAATTTAGGAAATAAATTAGGAGCCGCAATTATCATTTGGGGTTTGCAAACCAAAGTAGAGCTTGAGATTAAAGTAACTACATTAAAAATTGTGGTTGGGTACTTAACTACTCTATCAATTCCCATGCATAATGCTCAATATTCTGAAAAAACAAAGGATTTACCCAATATTATTGCTGTGATGGCAAACCATGCCTTAAGTGAGATTTATAATAGGCAAGAAAAACAAAATTTAGTAGCTCGGAAGATTTTAAGATATTCTATCAATTTTACGGGATTGACAAAGCCTAGCTTAGAAAATGAATATGTTCGTGTAAAATTAGGAATTGCTAACTTCAGACTTGCTATTCTATACCGTCCAAAGCAAGGTGATTGTCCAAAAGATAAACAAGACTGCATAGATGCAGCAAAGTTTTTTCAAATATCCAGCAAGCTAGATCCAAGCAATGAGCAAGCTTTTATTGAAGAAGGTAATGTCCAATTTGAATTGGGTAATTATGATGCAGCAATTCTAGCTTATAGTGAACTAATTAAAATTAACCCTGAATCTCAGAAAGGATTAGAAGCCCGTATTAACAGGGCTAATTCATACTTGAATCAGGATAATACTCAAAAAGCAATTGAAGATTTAAAATTTATTTGCCAGAGAGAGCCAAATAATTACGAATGGCTCAATGACTTAGGAATTGCTCAACTGCAAGCTGGTGAGATTCAATCTGCAAAAAAAACATATCAGCAGGTCAAAAATAGTTTGGGTAAAGATGAAGCAGCAAGAAATGAGATTATTAGTAATTTAAATTATCTTGCCAAAGCTCGACCTCAATTACAACAAGAAATCCAGTCAATTATTTCCCTACTTGAGTAACTACTCTATCAGAGTTCTATCTGTGCGAGATCCACATGGGCCAGGACCGGAACACGTTCCACCTGGTAACTTGTTTCCTTGGTACATTAGACCATCATGCTCATTCTGACAAAGACATGAACCTCGTGATATTCTAGGAAAAGACCTGAAACTCCAAAATAGCCTACTACCTGTACTCTCAGGAACAACGTCTGCAATTGCTTCATCAAAACGTTGAGCTAGTCTTTCTAAAAATTCGATTGCTACTGGAAGCTGTGGACTAGATAGTTTCTCGGAATTATCTAATTTTTCTTCGCTATTGTTAGCAACTTCAACTTCAATTGCTGTAGTTGCAAGTTCCAGTTTATTGGAAGCTATCTCTTCAAAAGATTGATACCACTCGACTGAATAAATCTCTTCCGGCTTCTCACTTTCTTTCGGGGCTAATGTATATTCCAGTCGAAGATCAAGTAGTTCATTCTCATCGTAACCAGTATCAGCTAACTCTCCAAAAATTGCGGCTTGAGCAGCTTTCAACAATTCCTCTAAGCTACTCTTTGCTTGTGATTGTTCTAATGATAAATTCAGTATCTCTCTAATATCTTGTCGCTGTAGTTGTTCTAAAATCCGTTCATTAAGATTTATTCTAGATGTCATATAAAAGTATTCCTAATAATTGTGGTAATAAATGGTAAGTATAGTCACATCTTGGGTTTTTCGTAACAATCGAACAATAAACAACATTGACGCTATAACTCCTGCTCTAGATAACTGATAAGCTTTTAATATTAGGCTTTGATAGTACCCTTACGGGTACTATTTGTTTGCAATTTTAGATAAAATAGAAAGTTGCAATACTTTTTTACAAAAGCCCAAGCCTTTATTCTTGCATGAAAATTGTGACATGAGTTGGAAATATAGGTATAACTATTTACTTTTAATAACAATCAACCTGATGATGCTGGGGTGCTTACTGCTTAACCCGGCTAGCAAAGCAAGAGCAGATTCTCCATCCACTACTGTTTACGAACAACGGATAATCCATAGTCCAGATGGTATCGGTAAATACTACATGGGTCGAGAAATTGCCAAAGTTATGGGACACACAGGCGCTGGCTGGCTAGAACGTCCCAGTCGAGAGGCGGAGGAACAGCCAAGCAAGATAGTCGGTGTCCTTAACCTGAAACCTAACGATGTAGTTGCAGATATTGGTGCTGGGACAGGTTACTTAAGCTTTCGTATCGCACCGTCATTAACAGAAGGTAAAGTGTTGGCCGTAGATGTTCAGCCGGAAATGCTGGATATTATTGAGTTTTTCAAAAAAGAGAAAAATATCACCAATGTTGAGCCTGTTTTGGCAACTCTTACTAACCCCAACCTCCCACCTACCAGTATTGATTTGGCGCTAATGGTGGATGCATACCATGAACTTGAGTATCCCCAAGAGGTGATGGCAGAGATTGTGAAAGCACTTAAACCAGGTGGTAGGGTGGTTTTGGTTGAGTACCGGGGTGAAAATCCCTTTATTATGATCAAACGTCTGCACAAGATGAATCAAAAGCAAGTACGTAAAGAAATGCAAGTTGTTGGTTTAGTTTGGCGTGAAACCAAAAACTTGTTACCTCAGCAGCATTTAATGGTGTTTGAAAAGCAGGCTTAAGATTAAACCTCTGGCGCTCTAACTTTTCCTTCTCTTTGTGTCTCTGTGGTTCAAAAATTCTTTCTTTACCACAAAGGCACTAAGGCACCAAAATGGAAATAGTCTTTTGTGTTATGAGCGATCGCGCTTTATCGATAAAGGTATCATCTAGAGCATCGATTCAGTAATCGCAAAAACCCGATTGATTTTCGGTAAAACGACCAATTTTCGTTGACTGTAGAGACGTTGCATTGCAACGTCTCTACGAAATAATCGGTTTTTTCGCCCCTAACTTGAATACTGAATCGGTGTTCTAGCATCGAAGTGGAAAACTTCACAGTATTCTGACAGTGCAGACTGAAAAAATATGTACCCAGATTCCAGTAAATAGACATCTCCATAAATTAAATATGCGTAACCTGAAACCCTTGTAGAGACGCGAAATTTCGCGTCTCTACATTCATTATCAGAGATGTCTAATGCGTACATGCTTAATAAGGCATTATTAAGATTGATGATATCTCTAACGTTATAAATTCTCATGCAACAGCCATTTCCCGGTGAAGTATTTGCTAACACTGCTGATTTTGATACTGGTATTCGGCAACTGTTACCCCGATATGACGAAATGCTGGAGGTGATTACTCGATGTCTGCATACCAAAACTCGTCGTATTTTAGAATTAGGCTGCGGTACAGGCGAACTCAGTTTGAAGATACTCAAACGCTGTCCAGATGCCCAAATAATTGCTCTAGATTACTCACCCCGAATGCTGGAATTTGCCCAAAACAAAATTACAGCAGCTGGATACCAACAACAGTGGACTGGTATCCAAGCAGACTTCGGCGAGTGGGCAAACAATCCAGAAAAATTGCATATTGGTAGCGAATTTGATGCCTGTGTATCATCCTTAGCAATTCACCATCTCCAAGACGAGATGAAGTTCAAGTTAATTCAACGAATTGCTACCAGCCTTGGTCAAGGTGGTTGTTTTTGGAATGCAGACCCTGTTTTACCAGAATCACCTATTTTAGCAGAAATTTACAAAGCAGCACGAGAGGAATGGGCAGAACAACAGGGAACTAATTTAACAGAGATTCGCGCTAAACTTGGCACCACCACTACACAAGGTTATTCGAGTCAAGATCAGCTAGCTACCTTGGATGCACATTTGCAAATGCTGACCAAAGCTGGGTTAAACACAGTAGCAGTACCTTGGAAATATTATGGGTTGGCGGTGTTTGGTGGCTGGCTATGAAAACTTTAATAATTCGTAATTCGTAATATTTCGGCTGCGCTACTTCGACAAAGCTCAGTACAAGTCAATACAAGTTCGTAATTATAGCGGTTCTCGTTTGGATGCAATACAGTTTGACCTCTCTCCAAACCTCTCTCCTTTTAGGAGAGAGGCTTTGAATCTTACTCCCCTTCCCTTGTAGGGAAGGGGCTGGGGGTTAGGTCTGTATTGCACTCAACTGATAACCGCTATATGTTTTGTGATGGGGATTTTGCGAAAAATGCGGTCTTGGGGAGCCAGTCCGCAGAAGAGGGGTTTCCCCAAGTGGAGGAACTGGCGTGTCTCCCCATTCTTGAGCATTTTTTCAAGACAGACCCCAACACAAAATAATCAACCCATAGGGGATGGGGACTTTGACCCCTTTATTCTTTAAATACCCGCATCTTAAATTGTCTATTCCCCAACCCTGACAATTTATTGCTATAAATTGTAATAATTTACACAATTTGCCTTGACAAGAACTATTATATAAACCCATTAGGTCTGTGAAAGAGGTCTTGCTAGCTGGCGCAAGGATTTTGACTGAAACTTGCGGTATTCAAGCTTGGCTGATGTTTTCATGGGATATTTCCAGATCTAAAGTACCCCGTGAGGGTACTATCCATTTTCCATACACCTGTCTGAAAATACAGAATAGTAGAGACGCGAAATTTCACGTCTCTACAAGGGTTTTAGTGTTGTTGAAGTCACTCTTTGCCATCAGTTAGTTTCAAAAGGAGAATATTTTGGATGGCTCGAAACAAAAAGAAATCATCTGGGTTTAATTGTGAGCATCCACTCTACTCTAGATGCCCAATCTGCTGTATTGTCCCGCCACATATGTTGGAGCATGTTGCTGTTAATGGTACTTCCCAACAGCGTAGTTGGGCTTTTCATACATTAAATATCTCGGCACAGGCTCGCGGTCGGCGAAATATTGTAGGTAATATTTCATTTGCGCCCTCTCCCGGTGAGAAACGTCGCACTATCTACGATGCTAAAAATGGTCAGGAACTTCCTGGTATCCTGGTGCGTGCTGAGGGAGATCCTCCCAGCACTGATGAAGCGGTGAATGAAGCTTATGACGCTGCTGGTGCTACTTATGACTTATTTTATGAGTTATTTGACCGTAATTCTATTGATGACAAGGGACTGCGCTTAGATTCTAGTGTGCATTATGGTGTCAAGTATGACAACGCCTTTTGGAATGGCGACCAGATGGTTTATGGTGATGGCGATGAAGAACTGTTCCAACGCTTCACTAAATCCATTGATGTGATTGGACATGAGTTAGCTCATGGTGTAACTCAGTATGAAGCAGGATTACAGTATTATGGCGAACCTGGGGCACTGAATGAGTCGTTTTCTGATGTCTTTGGTTCCTTGGTAAAACAGAAGGTAAAAAATCATACAGCACAAGATGCAGACTGGCTCATTGGAGAGAATCTTTTGGCGCCAACTGTTAAAGGGGTTGGCATCCGTTCAATGAAAGCACCAGGAACAGCATATGATGATTCTGTGCTGGGTAAAGACCCTCAACCAGGGCATATAAAAGATAAATACACTGGTGAGGAGGATAACGCTGGGGTGCATATCAACTCAGGTATTCCCAACTATGCCTTTTATTTAGCAGCGATTGAAATTGGCGGATATGCCTGGGAGAAAGCTGGCACAATCTGGTACATAAGTTTACGCGATCGCTTGCGTGCCAACACAGATTTTAAACAAGCCGCCAACATAACTATCAAAGTTGCTGGAGAACTCTACGGTAATGGCTCTATTGAGCAGAAAGCGGTGGAGAACGCTTGGAAACAGGTGGGAGTTCTTTAGAGTCAAGGGTAGAGACGCGATTAATCGCGTCTCTACAAGGCGATTAATCGCGTCTGTACAAGGGTCAAGGGTCAAAAAAATGCGGATTTCGTTTGAACGCACGGGCGGCTTTGCTGGGATTAGCAAGAAAACAACCGTTGATACAGCTACTCTTGCGCCAAACGAAGCGCAAGAACTGCTTCGACTAGTAGAAGTTGCTGATTTATTTAACTTACCTGAACGAATTACCTCGCCTAATCCCCAGAGCGATCGCTTTCAGTATAGGTTAACGGTGGAAGACAACGGTAGGCAACATACAGTAACGGTCAGTGAGGCAGCATTACCAGGAACCTTAAGACCCCTGATTGAATGGCTAAATAATGCTGCCAATAAAAGATAAAAAGAATTGCTTGAATTTTGCTACTTACAACTGATCCCAAGCGGTTCCTTTGTAACCATATTGAAAAATTTCTGGATGCAAAATTTCTGCCAAAATTTCTAACGAATCTACCAGTCGTGGGCCTGGACGGTTGAAGTAGGCATTGCCGTCTGTAATGTAGACTCTACCAGATTTAGTGGCGTGCAGTTTTTCCCAATCTGAACGCTGAGTCAATAACTGAGCTTCTTGGCGAGTGCGATTTAAATCAAAGCCACAGGGCATAAAAACAATCGCATCGGGATTAGTTGTTAATAATGTTTCCCACGGCAAAGTTGGGGAAGGCTGTCCTGTGACACAAAATAGAGACTGTCCTCCCGCTAAGTTGACTAATTCCGGAATCCAATTCGCAGCGACCATCAAAGGATCAGTCCACTCAATACAGGCGACAGTAAGCAGTTCATCTAAAGAAAGTCCCTGGATTTTTTGCTGACAAATTTTAACGCGAGCTTCTAAGTTTTCTATAACTTTTGTCGAGTCTACATCAAAGGTGTTGGCTACTTGCTCAATATCAGCCCAAACATCTTTGAGAATATTGGGTTGTAGGGAAATAATTTGGGGTTTACTGTGGATGAGTGTGGCAACTGCTTCTTCAACTTCCTGTAAGCTGACTGCACAGACATCACACTGGTCTTGAGTCACGATATGGGTAGGCTGCAATTGCTCTAAAACATCTGTTTTGATTTGATAGATACTGAGAGCAGATTGCAATAAATTATTTACCTCGTCGTGAATTTCGCTGCTAGAAGCATTGCTGTTTAAGCGTGCTTGAGTACAAATAGGACGATTTTGGATTTCTGGAGGGTAATCACATTCGTGCGATCGCCCCACAATATTATCAGCCAACCCCAGTGCCGCTAAAATCTCTGTTCCACCAGGAATCAGGGAGACGATTCTCACACCGCTATCTGTCATTCCTCCACCTCCATAACAGCTGCTATCAGCTTGATTTTCGCAAAATTTACGTCATTAGACATCTTTCTACAGGAGAATTCAAGAGGTTCAGACAGTCAACATTAAGCAATAATTATTAACTGTTAAGTCCTCATCACACCTATTTATCCAAAACTCAAGAGACTTTACCAAACCCTCCTCCCCCAGGGGTTTCTATCACAAAAATATCCCCAGGTTGCATCTCTACCGTTGCTGTACTATCTAAAATCTCTTGGGTTCCATTCTCATGTTGTATCCAGTTGCGTCCTACGTGTCCTGCTTCCCCACCATTTAAGCCAAAGGGAGGGACAACCCGATGGCTAGAGAGAATATTAGCTGTCATCGGTTCTAGAAACCGGATGCGGCGGATAACCCCATTGCCGCCAGAATGTTTTCCTTTGCCCCCACTATCAGGACGAAGACTAAAGCTTTCTAAGAGTACAGGATAACGGGATTCTAAAACTTCTGGATCAGTCAAGCGAGAATTAGTCATGTGGGAATGGACACCATCAGTTCCATCAAAATCAATCCCAGCCCCAGAACCGCCACAGATGGTTTCATAATATTGATAACGGTCATTACCAAAGGTAAAATTATTCATCGTTCCCTGAGAAGCAGCCATCACACCCAAAGCACCATATAAAGCATCGACAATGGTTTGAGAAGTCTCTACATTACCTGCTACTACTGCTGCCGGATAAGTTGGGTTTAGCATACAACCAATCGGGATAATAATCTCTAGAGGGTTAAGACACCCGGCATTGAGGGGAATATTATCATTAACTAGAGTACGAAAGACATATAAAACTGCTGCTTGAGTTACGGCTTTAGGAGCATTAAAGTTACTATTTAGTTGCTGAGAAGTTCCAGTAAAATCAATGGTAGCACTACGACTTTCTCGATGAATTGTCACTGTAACTTGAATTTTCGCCCCGTTATCCATTTCATAAATAAATGAGCCATCTTTGAGTAGATTTATAGCCTTTCTTACTGACTCCTCAGCATTAGCTTGCACAAATTTCATATAAGCTTGGACAGTCTCAAGTTCGTATTGAGAAACCATTTTACCGAGTTCTTGGACTCCTCTTTCATTAGCAGCTATTTGTGCCTTAAAATCCGCTATATTTTGGTCAGGATTACGAGCAGGATAAGGATGATTTAAGAGTATCTCTCGTACTGGTATTTCCCGAAAATCTCCCTCTTCAACTAAGAGAAAATTATCAAATAGAATTCCTTCCTCTTCTACTCTTGTACTGTGGGGAGGCATTGAACCGGGAGTAATTCCGCCAATATCGGCTTGGTGTCCACGAGAAGCAACATAGAAAATAATTTGTTTTCCATCTTCGTCAAAAACCGGAGTAATTGCAGTCACATCAGGAAGATGTGTTCCCCCATTATAAGGATTGTTAGATAGATACACATTTCCCGGTTTGAGGGTGTCGCCTTTATCTTTAATTAAACTGCGGACACTTTCACTCATTGAGCCTAAATGTACAGGAATGTGAGGAGCATTAGCAACTAATAATCCAGAAGAGTCAAAAATAGCGCATGAGAAATCTAGCCTTTCTTTGATATTCACAGATGCTGCCGTATTTTGGAGAACAATTCCCATTTGTTCGGCAATAAATTGATAAAGGTTCTTGAATATTTCTAATCGGACGGGATCTGGTTGAGATGTTGTATACATTTTTGAATCCTATTTGTTTAGATTAAATTACTAGCATGACGACAATCATCCAGAAGTGCGTTTAATTCTGCAATAACTTTCCAAGGATTTCGACCTTTAAAAATAGCAGCAATTGCCGCTTCATAGGGATTTTTTCCAGTTTTTCTAACTGCTGATATCGCTGCTTGGTTAGAGAGTCCGCGTCCACTAACTAACCAGGCAGCTAAGACATGTCCTGTCCGTCCAACCCCACCAGAGCAATGAACCACTACTTTTTCACTTCGCCGATTTGCAATTGCCAAGAATGGTAAAATTTGCTGAGTTAAAGTTTCACGATTAGCAAATTGAAAATCCTCAATTGGTGCCCAACAAACTTGATCTATTCCAAATGTCTGTCGGTAGACTCCAAGCAAATCTGAATAACGAGTTAGCTGAGTATGAGGAAGTAAACAGCAGACGCGCTTAATATCCTGACTCTGCATAAAATCAATCCACTGGTTGACTTTCTCACTACTATATCCAGGTTTTGCAGAGCCAAAGACAATCGGCTCCCTTTCCCAAGCCGCAGCAAATTTGTACATACTATTCTTGTCAAACTTAGTCAGCGCTTAAAGGATTTTTTAAGCACTCAATTGTTTACTAATAACTATCACTGATTACTTGTGTGAAAGCGAAATGTGCAAAATTTCGCCTATTGTAGAGAATCCAGCACGGGTGTAAATTCGCACTTCCTCTTGATGCGCTGCCATGAGAAATGCCACAGTAACACCTGCATCGAAAGCTTCTCGCACCAGCCGAGTTGTTAAGGCTCCTGCTATGCCCCGTCGCCGAAAAGCAACACGCACACCGATACCAGCAATTTCCGTCGTCTGATTTCCTGGCACAGAACACACTCCAGCCCCCGCCGGTTCGCCTGTTGCCGCCACACGAGCAAGTACAGCGATTCCGCCTGCTGCTATGCTATTGCCAAGACGTTTACCATCTTCTGGGCTTGGTGCAGACTCTCCGTAAGCCTCGTTTTGCGTCGTAACTGTAGCAAGCATCTGGGCGTCCGAAACTGGCACGATTAATTCGATGTCCGGGGGAACAGGAAGCAATTGCTCTGAACCAGGGGTGCAAATCATAAGTGGTAAGCGTCCCTCAACAGTGAAACCAGCAGCTACAAGTGCCTCTTCAGCAGCAGGTGCAAGGGAAGTAACGTACTCCAAACGCGGTTTTCGTCCGCGACTTTCATAAGCAGCGATTAGTGCTTTGACATCGGTGAGTGACGGTGTGGCTGCATCGTCGGGGATGGCATAGTTAAGAAAGGGATTGGCGCTATGACGGTTAAAGCTGGCGAGGAAAGGCCCAATCTGCTCAGTGTCACGTTGCTGGCTAGCCGCAAAGCGCAAATATGACTGAATGCAAGAGTCCATAAATGGATAGCCTTTTTATTGTAAAACCGTGTTGAGATTAGTGTAGCGAGGGTAAGTATTTTCTAGCACAATAATCAGTTTATAGACGTTGCAAAATTAAATGATTGCGTCCAGTTAATCTTGCTTCCCAGTTAGGCTCAACTACAATCGTGCTAATTTTTTCGGCAATAATCGTAGGCCCACTAATTCTATCTTCTGGTTGTAAATCTTCTCGTCGATAAACAGGAGTATTATGCCATTGGTTAGCAGTAAACATCCGTACTATTTCAACAAACGCAGCAGTTTCATTTAGAGAACGGGTACGAGTAATTAAGGGTTCTTCTGGAGTCTCCATTCTCTGAATTACTTCTACTGAGGCGGATTCAACAATTAAGACTTTTTCTAATTGAATGAAACCATAGCGAGATTTATGTTCAATCTCAAATTCTTGTCGCATCACCGCCACATCATCAGAAAAATTAACCGTCAAGGTAGAGTTACTACCCTCATATTTTAAGTTAACTTTTTTTATTATTTCCTCTTGATTATTTCCTTCATTAAGTTCGCTTCTTGCTTGGTTTTCTAAAGATTCCATTAACTGCTGTAATTGAGGAATTAATGATTGGCTTAAAGGCTTTTCTAATCCCCCTTCTCTAATTGCCCGGACATCAGCTAATCCCATACCATAAGCAGAAAGAACACCAGCATAGGGGTGAAGAAATATCTTTTTCATTCCCAAAGTATCAGCAATTAAACAAGCAACTTGCCCGCCTGCCCCGCCAAAACAACAAAGCACATATTGACTGACATCATAACCCCGTTGTAAACTGATTTTTTTAATCGCATTTGCCATATTTTCCACTGCGATCGCAATAAATCCAGCGGCTACTTGTTCACGGGTACGAGTGTTTCCTGTAATAGCTTCAATGTCTTGAGCTAATTGTGTAAATCGTTGAATGACAATATCTTTATCCAAAGGTAAATTACCATCAAGCCCAAAGACAGATGGAAAATATTGCGGGTGAATTTTGCCTAGCATAACATTGGCATCAGTAACCGCTAACGGCCCGCCACGTCGATAACAAGCAGGCCCAGGATTTGATCCAGCAGATTCCGGCCCGACACGATAACTAGAACCATCAAAAAAAAGAACTGAACCGCCGCCAGCCGCAATAGTATTAATTGCTAATACAGGAACTCTCATCCTTGCGCCAGCAATTTCTGAATCTAATTGTCGTTCATACTCTCCTTGAAAGTGGGCGACATCTGTACTTGTTCCTCCCATATCAAAGGTAATAACTAACTCGAAACCTGCTCTTTTACTGGTTTGTACTGCACCAACTATACCCCCAGCAGGGCCACTTAAAATACTATCTTTTCCTTGAAATTGTTCGGCTGCGACTAAACCTCCATCAGACTTCATAAACATTAATTTTACTCCAGGTAACTGACTAGTTACTTGGTTGACGTAGCGACGCAGAATAGGAGTTAAATAAGCATCTACAACTGTTGTATCCCCTCGACTAACCAACTTCATTAAAGGACTAACTTGATGCGATACGGATATTTGAGTAAATCCAATTTCTTTGGCTAGTTTGGCTATTTGTTGTTCGTGTTCAGGATAGCGATCGCTGTGCATAAAAACAATCGCACAACTGCGAATTCCTGTGTAGTAAACTGCTTGTAAGTCATTTTTTACTTGTTCAATATTTACAGGGTTTAATTCATTTCCATGAGCATCATAGCGTTCATCTACCTCAATTACCTGTTCATAAAGCATGGTTGGTAAAACGATATGACGAGCAAAGATATTAGGACGATTTTGATAGCCTATTCGCAGGGCATCTTTAAAGCCTTTGGTAATGAGAAGGACGACGCGTAGGATGGAGTCCTTGCCGCAGGCATCGCCTTTCCTTTCTAACAGTGCGTTTGTTGCTACTGTTGTCCCCATTTTTACTACTTCTATTGCTTCACAAGGAATAGGTTCATTACCTGATAAACTCATGATATCCCGAATGCCTTGGATAGCTGCATCTTGATAATTTTCAGGATTTTCTGACAGTAATTTATAGACGATAATCCATTGCCCTTTAGGCAGAGGAACAATTAAAAAACGTTCGGGATGTTTTGATAGTCTGTCTATCACTACCTGATTATTAGTAACGGCAACAATATCTGTGAATGTGCCGCCGCGATCTGCAAAAACTTTTAACATTAATCTATTTCCTTAATGCTCTAAAGGTAGAGTAACAGTAGGATGAGGAATGTTTCTACTTCATGTGTAAAATATTTTTACGACAGGTATGAATGGGGTCATCTGGAATGTTCACAAAATGACCCACAATATCGAAAAATGGAAAACCAAGTTGTTTGCAGTAAGAACTTTGAGGTGTTAGGCGGATTGCTTGTCACCACTGTTGTTGATGTGTTGGCGCAAGATTGAATTGATGAGTGTTTTGTATTCGACACCTTGGGCTTGAAACCAAGCCATCACATCTGAATCAAGTTGAATTAGGTTCCGTGCTTGAGTGGCTGGCACTCTCAAGGTTGCCTTCTCGAAAAACTCATCTGTTAATGGCGGGATATCAGAATAGTCAATGTCCTCATCTGACATCGATTCCAGAGCTTCCCAATTAGTACGTGAGATATTGTTCAAATCGTTTTCGCTCATATCGATTTGCCCTTCGTGCTGAGATAATTCGGATAACATCATCTTGCCGTTCTGTCCAGACAACAACTGCTACACCGTTACCAAGAAAACCGATACCGAACCAGCGTTCTTCGCCATAATCAAAACGGTCATCTAGCTCAATTAGCATCGGACTATCAAACATTTCAGGAATATCGGCGAAGTCAATTTCATGTTTGCGGATGTTTTCGAGATTCTTCGCTTCATCCCATTCAAAGTGCATGAGAGTTTAAGAAAAGCTAATTGGGCTGCTCTCTATTATCGCGTATTTGAGATAGTTCAGTAGGCTGGGTGTAGCCGTAGATTTGCCGTGTTACGCGACTCTACTCTACGGGAAGTCTACTTTGCTACAAACCTTAAGACCTCAAAATCTAAATTACTCACTTCCATTTTTGCTGCTGTACATCCCATTTTTCAGCTACTATTTTTGCTGGTGGATTGATGCGATCGCCACTTTCTGCAAACTGAATAATTTTAAAATATCATCGTCTTTTTCTCAAAAAATAGTCTGATTCTCAGTTCAGGTTATCCTATGGGTGTGAAATAATTTCTACAGATAGCGCGACAAGCTATAAAGTAAAAAATAAAATTTAAAATTTATAGCAAGTACCAAACTTTCACGCTCCATCGCTCATAATGCTCAAACTATGCATAATTCAGAGAAACCTAACGTAAATAACGATGTTATACCTGTTCGAGGGTATCTTTTAACCGAGCAAGTAAATCCTAACAGTCTTAACTTAGACCAACTCAGTTCTGTGGAATTGGTAGAGTTATTTAATAGTGAAGACCAAAAGGCAGTTGCAGCAGTTGCAGCGGCAAAAATTCAGTTGGCTGAAGCGATTGAGCGCACCGCAGAGCGTTTGCACCACGGAGGACGCTTATTTTATGTTGGCGCGGGGACAAGTGGAAGGTTAGGTGTGTTAGATGCTGCTGAGTGTCCGCCTACTTTTTGTACGCCACCAGAGTTAGTGCAAGGGATTATTGCTGGTGGTGCTGGGGCGCTGGTACGCAGTTCTGAGGATTTAGAAGACCGCGCTCAAGATGGTGAAGCTGCGATCGCTCAACGACAAATTACACAGTTAGATGTAGTAGTGGGTATTACCGCTGGTGGGACAACGCCATTTGTCCACGGTGCTCTCAATGCTGCTCGTCAGCGGGGAGCCACTACTATTTTTATCGCCTGTGTTCCTGCTGAACAAGTTAGGTTTGATGCCGATGTTGACATTCGTTTGTTGACAGGCCCAGAGGTAATCGCTGGCTCAACTCGCTTGAAAGCTGGTACAGTCACAAAGCTAGCTTTAAATATTTTGTCCACTGGAGTGATGGTTAAGCTAGGCAAAGTTTACGGCAATCGAATGGTGGATGTGGCGGTCACAAATCAAAAGTTACGCGATCGCGCTTTGCAAATTTTGCAAGACCTCACAGGTTTAAGTCGTGAAGCTGCTGGTTTCTTACTAGAACGTAGTGGTAAGTGGGTTAAGCTAGCTCTATTAATGCACTGGACTGGTTTGGAAAAAGACGAGGGTGATCGACTTTTGTCAGAACATCAAGGTAATCTCCGAGCAGCTGTTGCGAGTTATAAAAACGACAAGTTATCCTGAGAATTTCTCTAAAACAAATTTTCCTAAATACTTGACATGTGGCTGCTATTATGATTCGATAGCAAGCCTTTTTTACGCAGTGCTACTGGCAAAGACTGCTATTGATATAGCGATCGCATCAATCAATGTCTAATCAATATAAAGTGTTTTGTATCACACAGCTTTGTAATATTGACTTCCTCCTCTTGGTAGACGTGTAGTTGAAACAGTAACCGTTAAGTTCATGAAGGGTGTTAAGTTGAGCTTGTGAGGATTTCCAGGCACTTTAACGATTAGCCTCGTATTTATAACTCAGCTTGGAAATCCTCTCGGGTTTCCTTAGAGCATCTGGTATTTGTATTGGCATCTTCGTTACGGTAAATTAATATTTTGTGAAAAGAGATCGAATGAGAAGCGATCGCCTGAATGCAAAATAATCATTAATCATTAGACATCTCCGATAATGAATGTAGAAACGCGAAATTTCGCGTCTCTACTTCTGTTGCCTTTCTTTAAGTTTCAACATCATTTCTGCGTGCATCTCGCGGGTAATAGGATAAAAATAGGTTAAAAATAAGCCACAAATTAAACAAATCGTAGGCAAAGGGCCAATGGCAATGCGGATAGCGAGTAGTGCCGAATCAGGTTGAATGGGTAGTGGACTTCCTGCTACAGATGATTTGAAACCGTATACTTGCAAAGCATTTCCCACCAAAAACAGCCCGAAAGCTAAACCAAACTTTTGCAGCAAAACCATGAAGCCATAGAAAATCCCTTCTCGGCGCTGTCCAGTTTGAAGTTCATCTAATTCAATTACATCTGGAATCATCGACCAGGGAATTAGATAAGCTGTGGAAACTCCAACACCTGCCATCACAGCCATTAGATACATCAAAGCTATTTGACCAGGTTGCAAGAAAAACAGTCCGGCGGCGGCGATTATCCATAAACTCATTCCCATAAAATAGACAACTTTTTTCCCAACTTTTTTGCTCAACGCACCCCAGACAAACAGCATCACTAAAGCAGTTCCTTGGACTGCAATCATCACTGTAGGTACGTCTGATTCTTGAAGGCGCATACAGTTGACTACAAAGTAGGGAATAATGCTGGCTGTTATCTGCACACCTAGCCAGGAAAAAAGATATATACCAATAACAAATAGAAAAGGTCGATTTGTAAAGACGATTTTTAGCTGTTCGCCAATGGGAATAGATGGAGGTTGCTCGGCTTGCATACGTTTTGCCTCAAAAGCCAAGATGCGAGCGCGTGTGCCAAAAACGCACCAATATAATGACAAGACAGAAATTACAGTACAAACTGCTGCTAAGACTAAATATTGTTGTTGGCGATCGGCAATTTGAGAAAAAACAATCTTCGATAAAATCAAAGATAGAATGCTGCCACCAATGGAAAACGTAAAGCGAAAGCTGTTAAGACTAGTACGTTCGTCATAATCCTGAGTTAGTTCTGGAGTCATTGCCGTATAAGGCAAATTCACAACAGTGTAAAAAACCTGAGATAGCACCCCAATGGCTACGTAATACCAAAACAACGGCCAAATATTATTACTCTGTTCTGCACTAAATCGCGGTACAATCCACTGCAAGAAAAAGAAAATTCCAAAGGGAATTGCTCCGTAAAAGATCCAAGGAAGACGACGGCCCCAACGACGAGATTTCGTCTTATCAGTCAGTAAACCGACCATTGGATCGTTTACAGCATCCCAGATTTTGCCAATCATTAAAATACTGCCAGCTAAACCTGCCGGAATCCCAGCGACATTGGTAAAGAAAACTAACAGAAAAAAGATAGAGATATTTGCAGTAATAGCTGGGCCTAAATCTCCTGCACCATAAGCCAGTTTAGTTTTAAAATCCAGTTTTTCACTTTCAGGAGTTCGTTGGGCATCGCCATCAGCGGCTGAATCGTTCATAATGTTTTGCGCTCATACTAAAATAAAAAGTTTGCGTAGGCGTAGCCCGTCGTAGACATCGCCTTCAGTACTAGCTATCTATTACTTCTCTTAACCTTATGCCAGACCTTTACGTTTCTTGGTCAGATTATCACCAAAAAATTGAACAACTGGCTATTCAGATTTATCAATCCGGTTGGCAATTCAACCAGATTATCTGTCTTGCCAGAGGAGGACTACGAGTTGGAGATATTCTCTCCCGTATATACCAGCAACCGCTGGCAATTTTAGCAACATCATCTTACAGTAGTTCAGGCAAGCAAGAAAGAAGTAATTTAATTTTCTCCCGCCACTTGACGATGACTGCTGAAAAGTTAGGTTCGCGCATTCTCCTAGTTGATGACTTGGTTGACTCTGGGATCACACTTCAGCAGACTCTACCTTGGCTTAAGGAAAATAGCGATTTACCAATTGAGGAAATTCGCACCGCCGTACTTTGGTATAAAGCTTGTTCGGTTATAGCACCCGATTACTATGTCGATTACTTGTCTGACAACCCCTGGATTCACCAACCCTTTGAACACTACGAGCAGATGAACCCCGCAGAACTAGCAGCCAAGGTGATGAGGTGAGGGGGCAGGGGAAGAAATTCTTGACTCTTGACAAATGACAAGACAACTCTCACAAGTACAGGACTTACGCACACTCTAAGAATTCTTCTCTTCGAGACGCTTCGCGAAGGCGTTCTTGGCGTCTTGGCGGTTGGGTTGTAGCAAGATCCCGCAGGGTACGAAGTGAAACCTAAACAAGCCTTGAAGTTGCAATTGAGTTGCATGGATAGGACTTACGCAAAAACCCTTTGAAAATCTTATTCCTTTGTGTCCTTTGCGTCCTTTGTGGTTCGTTTGTTCATGATTTTGCGTAAGTCCATCAGGACTTACATTACGATTGCATCGGCTTACAATTCGATTGCATCGACTTACATTGCCATTGCATCGGCTTACATTACGATTGCATCGGCTTACAATTCGATTGCATCGACTTACATTGCCATTGCATCGACTTACATTGCCATTGCATCGACTTACATTGCCATTGCATCGACTTACATTGCCATTGCATCGGCTTACATTAGACCTCTTGCAAAAGTCCCTAACACCCCACCCCCAACCCCTCCCCTTGCTAAGGGGAGGGGAGACAAAGCGTAGCTTTGGCGGGGTGGGGTTCTTATATTTTTGATTTATGCAAGAGGTCTATTGCCAATGCATCGACTTACAAAAATTAACCTATGCTTTCTTTAACCTTGCCTGATCTGAAAACCTTACCCCAATCCTAAACACAGAGGTGTCCGATCTGAATAGGTGATTTTGTATTTGATGCGAATAAGAACCGCTATAAATACTGTCTCCTGTCTTCTGTCTCAAAATAACCACAGCCAAACTGGAAGAGTAATCAGCAAAACTATAGCCCCAGCTGCCAAAGCAGTCACTGCCAAATCGCGATCAAGATTGAATGTTTCAGCAATTACCAGTGTGGCGAAAGCTGGAGGCATTGCCATTTGTAGCACAACCACCTGTGCTGCGGAACCAGTTACACCAAAAATCGGTAAGGTGCTGCCCAAAATCAAGGGAACTAACAACATTTTGATTACTAAGCTCATCCCTGCCTGTGGTAGGCTATGCCAAGAATTGAGTCGTGAGAGTCGCATCCCAATTAACATCAAAGACAAAGCAACAGTACTCCAAGCTAATTTCTCTAAGCAGAATTCCACTACTGTGGGGATTGTCACCTGTCGAAACAGCAAGCCAAAGCCGAAACTCCACAAGGCAGGATTAATTAAGATTGTCCTAGCAATTTGCCAAAAACTTGTGACACTGCTGCCAAAATAAGATGCTAGCATCACACCCAAGGCATAAGCTCCGAAGAGCGATCCTAGCAAATCGTAGAATAGCGCCCAGGCGAAGTACTCTCGTCCTACCACTGCTAGGATGATGGGAAAGCCAAGATAACCTGTATTACCCACCATTGCCGCCAGGATTAAACTACCCTGAGTTGATTGTTGGGGAATCGTATTTGTGAAATAAGCTTGCCCTTTAATTCCCAACCAAGCTAAAAATGCTCCTAGTAAAATGGCTAAGTAAGCGATGGCAGGTGCAATCCAAATCTGCCCCGACAAGTCAGCTTCCCGTAAAAACGCTACTATGCTTATAGGTACTCCCACCCAGAAGAGTATCTGTCCTAAATAATGTGGAACTGTAGTAGGTAGTTTGCGTCCCAAAATAAACCCTACTAAGACTAATCCCACCAGCTTGACGTATAGTTCTAAGAGGTTTGTCAAGATTACGCCTAGGAGTACAGATGTAAAATGTTACCGAATATGTTTATTTCTGTCCAGTCTAGAATCTGTTATGAATATTGAACAAAAACAGGAGTTGACCCTTGAATAAAGCTGGGTTTTCTGGACAAACGCAAAATTCATCGGGTGATCCTGGTGACGATATTCCGGCTGCTTTACGGGATAATCCTGATTTACCACCCAAAGTCGGCTTGCGACTCCAGGTTTTGCTGATTGGGGGAGTCGCAGGATTTGTGCTACTTGCTTTGATTAGTGGTTTTTTGTTTTTCGTCACTGCACCCAAAAAAACCGCCGATTCTCAACCTTCGCAACCTTATTCTGCACCTGAGAAAACTACACAATCTGGTGATTCTGTCAATTCCCAAGGTAATAATAGCGATAATTTGTTGGGGCATTTGACATACCCAGAAGTACCTGAGTCAGAACTAGCGCCGATTAATGCAGATAGGCGGATAAGAATGCGAAAAGCTGCTGCCGAAAAGTTTCACTCGATGACACAAGCGGCGCGGAGTGCGGGTGTAATTTTAGTGCCAATTTCTGGTTTTCGCTCAGTCAAAGAGCAGGAACAGTTATTTTTTGATGTTAGTGCCCAGCGAAATCAAACCCCAGCCCAAAGAGCTGCCCTCAGCGCTCCTCCTGGTCATAGCGAACATCACACAGGTTACGCTGTGGATATTGGAGACGGAGCAGTACCAGCAACTAATCTCCAAACCGACTTTGACAATACTAAGGCTTATCAGTGGCTGCAAGCGAATGCAGCACGCTTTAGTTTTGAAATATCATTTCCCAAAGACAATGTTCAAGGTGTGAGTTATGAACCTTGGCACTGGCGTTATGTAGGCGATCGCAACAGCTTGGAAACGTTCTACAAAGCCAGAAATTTGAAACCCGCTCAGATACCTCAATAAAATTCATTGATCTAGTCGAGTGTCAAAAGTCAAGAGCTTCCCCTGCTCCTTCATCTCCCCCGAGTGGAGGCTGAAGCTTCAGTTGTGTAAGGACTGGACAGTAATATCCAGCAATTTTTTTAGCGATCGCATCTGGGCGAGAAATTTTATCTAAATTGCAAAATAAAATCACAGTAATTTTGTCATCGATAAAGCGGGTAATGTTACTTGCAAATCCTAAAATTGAACCATTATGACCAACTACTCTGCGATCGCCATAATTTAATACCCACCAACCTAAGCCTGCAACATATCTCAGCTTTTCCCAATCATCACCTCGATTTGGAGGATGGGGAGTCCACATCATATCAAGGGTTGATTGTTTTAGTAGAGTCGTACCACAAAGCGCCTTTTCCCACTTGACTATAGCGGTTATCAGTTGAGTGCAATACAGACCTAACCCCCAGCCCCTTCCCTTGTAGGGAAGGGGAGTAAGATTCAAAGCCTCTCTCCTAAAAGGAGAGAGGTTTGGAGAGAGGTCAAACTGTATTGCATCCAAACGAGAACCGCTATATATCTTCCACACTGGAGAGTTGACCCCCAGCAGAATAGGTAACTGAGGGACTGTAGTAGGGTTTGTTTACAAGTTTGTCGTTTGAAAAACGGTAGCCAGCAGCCCGGTGCAGCACAATGTCTTTTGGGTGATTCATCACTGTTGCATTCATTCCTAAAGGAGTAAAAATGCGATCGTGCAACAAATCCCCATAAGATTGTCCGCTTACCTTTTCCAACATCAAACCCAGTAGATAGTAACCTGTGTTGTCATAGGCGCTAAACTCACCCGGTTGAAACTTGAGGGGTAGGTCAGTAACTAAAGCCAAAATTTCAGATTGATCTAAATCAAGACGGGTAATTTCTCAGTAGTTTGGGGCATCAGTATAACTGGCAATTCCAGACTGGTGAGACAGAATATGCTTGATTGTGACACTTTGCCACGCTTGGGGTGGATTATCGAGATAGTTTGTAATCGGTTCGTCTAACGAAATTATCGCTTGTTCCACAAGCATCATTGTGACTGTAGCAGTGAACGTTTTACCGACAATATCTTCGCCATTTTTTTGTAGGTTGGGTTGAGCGAAGCAAAACCCAACGTATTTGTTGGGTTTCGTGCCTCAACCCAACCTACGAATCGAGGCATTTTTCGATTTGGCGAAGGTATTGACCGACAGACGCAATTTCATAAACTGTGTGTTCAGTTGCTAGAACAGAGTGTTCAACATTCGCCAGTCCATAACCTTTAACTAAAACAGGCTCACCCTCATGTACCACAGCAACAGAGAGTCCTGGAATCTGGTTTTTAGTCATTGTGGCTTGGATATAGTCGTCAATCATGATTGACCTCATTTTTGGGGAAAATGGGAGAGATGGGGGAGATGAGGGGCACAGGAGAATAATCAATACCCCATGCCCAATGCCCAATGCCTAGTTTCGTCGGCTGTTTCCTGGGTTTTCAGCCTCTGGTTTCTGATACTTACCTGGATACTTTCGCTGGAAATAGTCTTCCATAATTTCTAAGATCATCGGGGCCGCAACGCTACCACCGCCGCCGCCGGAATGTTCGGCAAATGCCACGATGAGAATTTCTGGCTGATCAGCGGGTGCATATGCCCCAAACCAAGCGTGATTTTCTTTAATACCACGCTTCCATGCTTCAGCGGTGCCACTCTTCCCAGCCACTGGAGGAATCGTTGGCTTGTTCAAAACCTTACCTGTACCTTCAGCCACTACTTTCCGTAGTCCCTGGCGGAGGATATTTATGGTTGTCGGCTTCATATTTAAAGATTCTCGCCAGCTTTCTTGAAAAGTTTGCGCTTGGGAGTTTCCCGCAAGCCGCAACTTTTCGCTTTTTGCTTCTTGATTGCCCTTGAGCAAATGTGGCTGGACTCGGTAACCACCATTAGCGGGCACAGCAAACATGACAGCAACTTGCAAAGGTGTGGCTTGTAAAGCGCCTTGCCCAATTGACATATTGATGCTGTCGCCTACAGTCCAAGGCATCTTCCAAACTTTCTGTTTCCATATCTCATCTGGAACCAAGCCTTTTGATTCTTCATTAACAAACTCAAGTCCAGTTTTTTTGCCAAATCCATACTTACGAGTCCATTCAATCAAAGTTGGGCCGCCGACTCCCTTACCAATTTGATAGAAGAAGGTATCACTACTCCACTGTAATGCCCCGACAAAACCCAACTGTCCGAATCCGGCGTGATTCCACTCACCAAAGCGAGTGCCGCCAATATTTAGGGAACCGTAAGTTTGTAAGACTGTGCTAGGAGAAAATTTACCCGATTCTAGCCCAGCAGTCGCAGTGACAATTTTGAAAGTACTAGCGGGTGGGAAAGCACTGAGGGAACGATTAACCAAGGGATGGTCGGCACCTTGTACAGTCTCCCAATCTTTTTGGGTGAGTTTCTGCTTAGAGAAAATATTGGGGTCAAAGGTGGGGTAAGATACCATTGCTAAAACGGCACCGTTTTTTGGGTCAAGTGCCACGATCGCACCATCGCGATCGCCTAAAGCTTTTTCTGCTGCTTTTTGCACATCCAAATCTATTGTCAAGTGCAAGTCATTGCCAGGTTTTGCCTGTTTCTCGCCCAAAACCCGAATTGGCCGACCAGCACCATCCACTTCCACCTGCTGACCGCCCCATTCACCCCGCAGCATTTTCTCATAAGCTTTTTCTATACCCATCTGACCAATCACATCTCCCAGTCGGTAACCTTCCTGTTTTTTTTCTGTTAATTGTTCGGCGGTCAGTTCGCGCGTATAACCTAGTACATGTGCTAAGGAACTAGCATGAGGGTAATAGCGTACGGCATCAGTATTAATTTCTACGTCTCTAAGTTCACTTTTATACTCTTTCAATGCCGTGATTTGTGCTTCATTCAGGTCACGAGCAATCCGAATCAGTGAAGAAGAATTAGCACCTGCTTGTTCTAATTTCTTCTCCATCTCCTCTTGCGGCATATTCAGAATTTTTTCTAAACGCGGGCCGACAACAGACCAAGAAGGCTTGGTATGAGCCATAGGCCACAAATATACAGAGCTAGGATAGCGAGTAGTGGCCAAAAGTTTGCCATTACGGTCAAAAATATTGCCCCTTTCCGGTTGTTTGAGAATCAACCGAATTCGGTTCGCCTCTGCTCTTTGCCGGAGTTTTGGCCCTTCAACAATTTGCAAATATGCCAAACGGGCTTGAATCCCAGTGGTCATCAAGAGGGTAAATATGATTAAAAATATTGGCTGAAAACCACGTCCCACTGTACGTGTATCTTTTTTATTGCCGAGTAATGGTAATAAAGGCATAAAACAAAGAGGGATTACGAATCAGCATTATCTGTATACAATTACTCTGAACTCATCTTTTGTACTGAGTACGAAAGAACTGGGCGAGTATAGCGGGAGGCAGCACTTCGGCAAGCTCAGTGACCAGGAGGCAGAAGGTAAAAGCATTACTATTCCTAGTTTCACGCTTTCAAAATCTCCTAATCTATATGCTCTTGGCTGTAGATTCTTGATCAATTGTTTTTGCCGGATACAATAAACCAAAGTGTTATATCTAGTACGTCACAGCGGAAATCAACATACCATTTGACAAAATTTCAAATGCCTAGCACAAAAGGCTTTTCGACATTTTGAATTTTGAATTTCAAAAAAGCGGTACTAGTATGCTTAATAAACTACATCAATTAGCAAAATCGCGTAAGATCACGGCATTCTACTGAAGATTATGGCTCAAACTGTCATGCAGGATCAAAGGGGGATAACGACCTTTCAGCCACTTAGTGTTGAACTACGTAATGTGTTCAAGTTTTTTAACCAAGAACCAGCAGTACACGGAGTAGATTTGGATGTCAGACAGGGGGAATTTTTTAGTATTCTAGGCCCCTCCGGTTGTGGCAAAACCACCACACTACGCTTAATTGCTGGGTTTGAAAGGGCTGACGCTGGCAAGATTTTGATTCAGGGTCAGTCTATGACTAATGTGCCCCCTTACCGCCGACCCGTCAATACTGTATTTCAAAGTTATGCTCTGTTTAATCACCTAAACGTGTGGGATAACATTGCCTTTGGACTGCGGCTAAAAAAATTACGCAAATCGGAAATTGAAAGTAGAGTCCAAGAAGCTTTAAAACTCGTGAAAATGGAAAGTTTGCGATCGCGCTTTCCCAGCCAGCTTTCTGGTGGTCAACAGCAACGGGTTGCTTTAGCAAGGGCCCTAGTCAATCGTCCCACCGTCGTGCTGCTGGATGAACCTTTAGGAGCGTTAGATTTAAAACTACGTAAGGAAATGCAGGTTGAGTTATCAAATTTACACAAAGACTTAGGATTGACCTTTGTCATGGTGACACACGACCAAGAAGAAGCACTTTCCTTGAGCGATCGCATTGCCGTAATGAATCAAGGCAAAATTGAGCAAGTTGGCACTCCTAAGCAAATTTACGAACGTCCCCAGACATCCTTTGTTGCTGATTTTATTGGCGATACTAATTTATTCAGCGGTGAAATCGTTGCAGTAGACTCCTCTAACATCCAAATTCTGACGAAAACGGAACTTTCAATTATCATCAACCGTGCTGAAGATACACCAACTGAATTATCTCAAACGGTAGTAGTGAGCGTGCGCCCAGAAAAAATACAGCTTTCGCTTTATCCACCCGATTTGCATGTTAATTGCTTTGAAGGACGGCTAATTAACGTGATGTATTTAGGCACTCATATTAATTACGTCGTCGAATTAACAAATGGCATCAGCATCAATGTTTTACAACCCAATACTTTTGGCAGTTTGCCAAATCGTGATACGCCAATCTATGCTTGGTGGGCAGAAACTGATTGTTTAGCTATTAGTCAATAGTCAAGAGTCAAAGGTCAAAGGTCAAAGGTCAAGGGTCAAGGGTCAAAGGTCAAGGGTCAAAGGTCAAAGGTCAAGCGTCCATAGTTAATAGATGTCTAGTAGGTATTTTCAAGAATTACGGGTTTATAAATTGGCAGAAAAATTAGCTGATGAGATTTGGACAATAGTTGATAGATGGGATATATTTGCCAAAAATACTATGGGTACACAGATGGTACGTTCAGCAGATAGCATTGGGGCAAATATAGCGGAAGGTGTTGGTAGAGGAAGTTATCAAGACAACAAAAGATTTGTCAGAATTGCAAGAGGTTCTTTAAATGAAACTCAACATTGGCTAAGACGCGCATATAGACGTAACTTGTTAACAGTTGAACAGGTAGATACACTCAAATTAATAATTGATGAACTTAGACCACAATTAAATTCATATCTTAAATCTATAGGCAATGTCCCAGAAAAAGAATGGCCCTTGACTTTTGACCCTTGACTCTTGTACAGACGCGATTAATCGCGTCTCTACCCTTGACTCTTGACTCTTGACCCTTGACTTTTGACAAATGAATAACAGACGCGAATTCTTAAAAAGAATAGCAGCACTTTCTAGCTTTTCTTTGGCTGGTTGTGGCTGGAGGCTTGCTGAAGTGCGAGCTAATTCTATTACTTCTGAGCAACGTGACCAGCTTTATATCTACACTTGGACGCAATATACTGACAAACAATTACTAAAAACTTTTAGTGCCCAAACTGGCATGAAAGTACTTGCAGATGTATATGATTCTAATGATGTCATGCTGGCTAAATTACAAGCTGGAGGTGGTGGCGCTTACAGTATCATCTACCCATCTGACTATATGGTGCAGAAGATGGTAGACAAAGGTTTGTTAGCAGAAATAAATCACGATCGCTTAATTGGTTTAGAGAATTTATTTCCCCGGTTTCATAATCCTAGTTATGACCCCAACAATCGCTACAGTATCCCTTTCAATTGGGGGACAACAGGTTTACTTTATAACTCTGAAAAACTTAAAGATGCACCAGAAGATTGGGAATACCTTTGGCAAAATCAAGAGCAACTTAATAAGCGGATGACCTTGCTCAATGATGTCCGAGAGGTAATGGGTGCGGTTTTGCGGATGCTGGGTTACTCTTATAATTCACAAAATGAAGTAGAAATTAAACAAGCTTATGAGAAATTGAAGCAACTAAAACCGGCGATCGCTGCTTTTGACACTGATGCTTGGCAAAATCAAATTCTGGCAGGAGATTTATTATTAGCAATGTGTTATTCAGCAGATGCGGTGAAAATTTCTCAAGAAAATCCTAAACTAAAATATGTAATTCCTCGCAGTGGTTCTTCATTATGGACTGACACTATTGTAATTCCTAAAACAGCCTCCAACTCGGCTGGAGCCTATGCCTGGATTAACTTGATTTTACAACCAGAAGTAGCAGCCCAAATTAGCCAACGCTTGAGCATCGCCACACCTAATAGTGCTGGATTTGAGCAATTACCAAAGCAAGTACAAAACAATTCCAATTTATTTCCTCCAGAGTCACTTTTAGAAAATTGCGAACGTATTACTCCTTTAGAACAATTTGAGGAGATTTACGACCGCTATTGGACTGAATTAACTAGTGGCTAAAAAGTCAAGGGTAGAGACGCGATTAATCGCGTCTGTGCAAGAGTCAAGGGTAGAGACGCGATTAATCGCGTCTGTGCAAGGGTCAAGGGTAGAGACGCGATTAATCGCGTCTGTACAAGGGTCAAGAGTATTATTTGATAAACTTATAAATAAGAAATTCTAATTGTGTCTAATCAAATTCGTCATTCTCAATTAGATTCACCAGGTGATATTGCCGAAATGAAAAAATTGCACCAGCCACAAGTAAAGTGGCTACAGCCGTTGGCATTGCTTGCACCATCTGGAATTTGGTTATTACTTTTGTTGGTGCTACCAACATTGATAATTTTTGAATTGAGTTTAGTACCCAACATTCGACCGGGGGATGTGGTCAATCCCAGTGGATTCCAAAACTATATCCGAATATTTGACCCCCTTTACTTACAAGTAATCTGGCGATCGCTCTTTTTAGCATTTGGGACTACAATCATTTGTTTAATTTTGGGCTTCCCTGTTGCCTATTGGATTGCTCTGATAGCACCGAAGCGTTGGCGAAATTTGCTCATACTAGGCTTCGTCTTGCCTTTATGGACTTCCTCGTTACTGCGCTCCTATGCTTGGATTACAATTCTTCGTCCGACTGGTTTGTTAAATAGTTTGCTAACCATTTTAGGCTTACCCACCTTGGAATTACTTAACCGGATTCCAGCTGTATTGATTGGTATGAGTTATGGTTTGTTACCATACATGGTTTTAATTTTATATGCCTCTCTCGAAAAGCTAGATAAGCGATTGCTAGAAGCAGCAGCTGATTTGGGTGCAAATCCGTTGCAAGCTTTTTGGCAAGTAACTGTACCCCAAATTTCCTCTGGCATTGCTGCTGGTTCTATGCTTGTGTTTATCACAGGATTGGGCGATTTTATCGACCCAGAATTACTTGGTGGTGCTTCTAGTATGACGGCGGCGAGGTTAGTTTATAACCAATTTCTCGGAGCAACCCAAAATTGGGGATTTGGTTCAGCACTGAGTATGACGTTAATTCTAGTTGTCAGTATTGCGATCGCACTTTTAATTAAATTTGGTGAGGCTACACCCAAGCACTAATCGCGATCGCTAATGACTAATAGACATAGGAGTAAAAATGAATGTAGAGACGTAGCAGTGCTACGTCTCTACAAGGATCTGGATAACGTATATTTAATTTCACTCCTATGTCTAATGACTAATGACGGTATTAGCCAGCAAATGTGCAAATTAGAAGCACATTAGCTTAAAACACGCATTTTTAGCCCTCATCTTTGTTAGTCTGCAAAGTCAGAGTGCGGAATGTGGGTTCAATATTCAGATCAACTAGCTTCGGTGGTGTTTCTTCATCAAATACGGTTAAGTCGAACCAAAAAGTGGTGCCAATACCAACTTCACTCACCAGGTGAACTTTACTGCGATGTCTATCAATGATATTTCTCACAATAGATAGACCCAAACCAGTGCCTTCTAGGGTGTGAACTCGGTTTTCTACCCGAAAGAAACGCTCAAAAATAGAGTATTGGTCTTCTGTGGCGATACCAATTCCAGTATCGGAAATTTCAATCCGCACATGCGAAGACTGATTGTATTCGCGATCGCGTAGCGTTCCGGAGGAAGAGTTGGGTTTGGGATCTAACTGGTAGGCGCGGATTGCCACTTTACCACCTGCCGTTGTAAATTTAAGGGCGTTACCAATCAGATTGCCAAACACTTGTACCAACAGGTCATAATTCCCCACTACCAGCGGTAAATTTGGGGCAACTTCCTGAATTAGTTCAACACCTTTATCTTTAGCATTGAGTTGGTAAGTACGCAGTGTTTGCTCGATCGCTTGCGCCAAATCTACCCCATCGAAGCTGTAGTTGCGACCAGATTCGAGTTTTGACAAATCCAAAACATCATTAACAAGGCGGGTCAGGCGATCGGTTTCATGATTTACAGTTTGCAAAAACTCTTGCCGTTCCTCTACTTCCAAGTCTTCGCCATAGTCGTGCAGGGTTTCAATATAGGTTTTGATGTTGAATAAAGGCGTTCGCAGTTCGTGAGAAACGTTGCTAATAAATTGGCTTTTTGCCTCGTTGAGTTCTACCTCGCGGGTAATATCTTGCACGGTGATGGCAATGCCTTTGATGCTTTCTCGTTGCGAGTTGAGTACTGTAGTCAAAAGAATGCGAATCGTGCGCTTGGTGGGTTGGTTTAGAAAAATGCGGAATTCAGCGCTTTCACATTCACCTGCTGCCATTTCGTACAAAGGACGAGTGATTTCCATTTGTACTGCTGGGGGTAAGTGATGTAACACATTATTACCCTCTACTTTAATGCCTTCCCAGCCAAAAATTCGCCGCGCTGTGGGGTTGACTAAAATCACTTGCATACTGTTATCAATCAACACAGCACCATCGGCGATTGTTGAAACCAAGGTTTCTAGCTTGGCTTTTTCTGCCGTAATTTCCTCAATATTTTGCTCGTCATAACTTTCCAAGCGCTCTGCCATATCATTAAAGCTTAAAATTAACTCTCCCAGTTCGCCTCCTAAAGGTAAATTAATCCGCTGTTTGAAGTTCCCGCTAGCAATTTGTTTTACCCCGACGAGGAGTTCTTTAATCGGCTTAGTGATCGTCAAAGCGTTAATCACTCCTGCCAAAATTACCATTACCCAAATTGTGATAAAAACGGCGATGGTAACATCACGGGTGAAATTGGTAGAGATGACAGCAGTCTGGTTGGGATTGATACCGATCGCCAATACACCTAAGTATTTTTTATTGACGATTAGGGGAACAAACACATCTGTGACTACCCCATCTGGGGTCATGTGTTGCCGCACCATTGGCTTTTCGCCATCACCAGGGTAATCTTCTGGCAGTTTTATCCGTCGTTCAATGCTAAGGGAGTTTTCTACCTGTGCGTCCCAAAAAGGAATTCCAAAAAAGATTTCCCCAGTTTCATCAGCGTAGAGCATGTAACGCACACTAGAGGTGCTGCTGTAGAAGCGTTGGGAGAATTGGGCAACTTCTGTAAGATTGTGGTCAGCAATTAGGGGGGCAACGTTGCCAGCTAGGAGCAATCCTAAATCACGACCAAAACGGGTGTCATTTAAACGGGCATCTTGCTGAATTGTATTCACTGCCCAGAAGGTCAGACCACTCATCACCAAAGAAACCACCAATGTGGCAACAGCCAACAGCTTGGTTTGGAGGGTGAATTCTGACCACCAACTGGCGATCGCTTCTCGGATTGTTTTTAACAGAGCTAGCATCTTAAATAAAGTTGTTAGTAGTTTTTGTTATAAAACCCAACAACTTAAAAATTAACAGTTAATTTGACAAACATGTTAGGGGACATGGGAGGATGAGGGAGTGCAGGGGGTATCCTTGTTAAAGTCGTCTTAACGAATTTACCTTATTTCAGCGAGCAGAGTTGATATCCAGTTGAGGATTAACGCATTAAACCCCATTTTTTCGACTTGTAGGTTACGCCCAGACGCGTAGTAGTGAAACAAAAATCCAACCTGTCGAAATTTTGAGCTAGTTGTTCGGCTCAGGTTAAGGGCGGCAAGTAAACTTGAACTCAGCACCAAAATATTCGTACCGTCCGCTGCACTGCATTGTAATCGGATGCCACCGCTACGATGCTACTGCAAAATCTGTGTACTGCCGCATCTTAGGCTCATGGAATGCCAACACTATATCTTCCTTGGTAACACCTGCACGAACTAGGTCAGTTGCGATACCATCTTCAGTCCAATCTTCCTCAATCCAGAATTTGCGAGCTCGAATCCGAACATAGACGGTCATACCAGTAATGCGATCGCCATTTTGCCAACCAAGGTTCATCCAAATATAGTGACCGTTTGGCTCATCCATAATCAAGAATGTTTCGATGTCTCGGTTAGGGCGACGGTTACATAATTCTACATACTCCGTTAGGATACGCTTAATTATCTTAGGATACTCAGTTAATTTATCCATCTACAAAAACTCCAAAGGGTGTATGATACTCGACTTTACCTTGCACAAATTGACCGAGCTTGTACTTAGACTTGACTTGCTCCCAACTTTTACTATCCATAATAGACATCTCCATAAATTAAATATGCGTAACCTGAAACCCTTGTAGAGACGCGAAATTTCGCGTCTCTATATTCATTATCGGAGATGTTTAATGTTCACCGTGGCTTGAGGACTCGTGGAAATTGGTTAAGAATTGGAAACAACCTCTGGGGAATAACCACCTCAATCCGGTCATAACCGTCCTTCTCATCATAGCGATACTCAAGTGGCTTGAAATACTGGTCGTAAATTGCCTGAGCGATTAAAACTTCAAAACCTCAACCTTTCGCGGTCGGTGCATTGGGGTTGTTATGCTACGTTGTTAACTTGGCTATGAGCCAGACACAGGAGCGACTCTGTAGTAGCTAGCATAAGCGTTTTCAATAGCGGGAATAATCTCAACAATTTCAAAATATGTTCCCCAGAAAAGTGTTTCTCGAAGTTCTTCAACGAGGAACTGATATTCTTTAACTTCGGTTGTCTCCCACATCAGCACATCAGTAAAGCGACCCGAAAAAGCTTCGGAATCAAAGAAGCGCATCTGAACAGATGGATGTTTTTTGAGAATTGGCGAGATAGTCCTTTCAAGAAACTCAAACCTTTGCTTTGGTGATATTTTAAGCCAGGTTTTCGTCGTCTTGACTAGCATGAAATAGGTCTGTTTTAGCTCTTTTGATGTTGTTGTCATACATCCTTCTAATACATTTACTGCTGGGAAATTTGATATCGTTTCAGGGGTTGTCCGTTTACGATATGGCTGTCAACGATGACAGGAACGTCTGTACAAGTCAGATGACCATACAGGTGGCGGTTGGGAAACAACAGTCGTCGTAATTTCAGGCGTAGTTTTGTGGGTAGCCAAGAAAACTCGTTCTGTTTAGGTTGATAGACTAATGCAACGACTCCGGCTTCACAATGATCTAGACAACCTGAAGGGCGAACTTCAACATTTTCGCCTAACTCTCGCTTCTGAATTTCATCTTGAAACGCTTGATAGATCTCCAGCGCACCCACATTACAGCAACAACCTTCTTGAGCATTGGGATGACGCTGCTTGGTACAGACAAAAATACAGTATTGGGGTGAACTCATCGCTATTAACTCAAATGTGAGTAATTAATCGTATAATATGAGCTATTACTCGTATTTGCCAACTCGTATTTGATTAAGGTGGTTTTGATGCCATGCAAACGTTCTACAACACCCCGCAAACTACCGCAGCAAGACCGTTCTCGGATCACTGTTGAAGCCATATTAGAAGCAACCGCTCACATTTTGACGGAGGAAGGCTATGACAAAGCCAGCACAAACCGCATTGCGGAACGAGCGGGTGTTAGTATTGGCTCGTTGTACCAGTATTTCCCGAACAAAGAATCGCTCATGGCTGCCTTGATGGAGCAACACTCCAATGAAATCGCTGAACTGGTGGAATCAAAACTGAGTCCTTTATTTGATAAACCGTTAACGATGGTGATCCCTGAACTTATCAGAGCCGTGATTGCTGCCCATGCCATCAATCCACGACTACACCAAGTGTTGAATGAGGAAATTCCACGTTCAGAACGATTGCGGCAAATGCAGCAGGCAGAGGAACGAATTGTCGGATTGTTGCGGGCTTATCTTGAACAATGGAGCGATCGCATTCATCCCAAAAACTTAGAAATGACGGTTTTCATTTTGGAGCGAACAGTTGAATCTTTATGTCACTCAGCCGTCATTGAACATCCAGACTTTATGATTAATACCCAGTTTGAGCAGGAGGTGACTAACCTTTTACTTGCCTACCTTGTAAGGAGAAATTAAATACCGATGTTCTTAACCGTGCTGTCGTGGTATTTGCAGTCTTCTGGATTTTTAATGTGATGCTCACCGCTTCTCACTTGACACTCGATGACCAATATCTTTACGGTAATATATCCCCTCAAACTGAATACATTTGATTCCAGCGTATGCTTGGGCGATCGCTTGCTCAAAATTTTCTCCTAGAGCAGTCACATTTAGCACCCGACCCCCATCCGTTACCACTTGTTGTTGCTGGTTTAACTTTGTACCAGCATGAAACACAGTTGCTCCTGCTGCTTCTGCTTCCCCAACACCCGTAATCACATGGCCTTTGTCGTATTCCCCTGGATAACCGCCTGAGGCGGCGACGACAGTGGCAGATGCCCCCTCTTTCCAAGCTATGGGTGGCAATTCGCCTAACCGCTGCTGTACACAAGCCAAAAGCAATTCTTCTAGGGGTGTTGCCAACAGTGGCAAAATCACCTGAGTTTCTGGATCACCAAAGCGACAGTTAAATTCCAAAACTTTTAAGTCGCCATTAGGGGAAATCATTAACCCAGCATAAAGCACGCCTCGGTAGTCTATGCCTTTGGCTCTTAAGGTTGCGATCGTTTTCTCTAATACTTCAGTTTGAACGCGTGCCATCAACTCTGGCGTGGCAATTGGTGCTGGGGCATAAGCTCCCATCCCACCAGTATTTTCACCCGTATCGCCCTCACCAATCCGCTTATGATCTTGAGCTGGCAGCAAAGGTCGAATCGTTAATCCATCCGTCAACGCTAAAACTGATACTTCTTGCCCAACCAAATATTCTTCAATGACGACAAATTTACCAGCGCTGCCAAACTGCCCTTGGAAAATCGCTGCGATCGCACTTTCTGCCTGTTCAACCGTTTCGGCAACCGTTACGCCCTTTCCAGCTGCCAAGCCATCAGCTTTGACAACAATTGGTGTCCCCTGAGTTTTCACGTAGGATTTTGCTGCTGCCGCCTCCGTAAATACAGCAGCCCGTGCCGTAGGAATCCCCGCTTCCTGCATTAGAGCTTTTGCCCAAGCTTTACTCGCTTCAATCTGCGCTCCCGCTCTCACTGGGCCAAATACCATCAGTCCTTTATTTTGAAGGTAGTCTGTGATTCCCTTAGCCAAAGGCACTTCTGGGCCAACTACCACCAAAGAAATACCATTTTCTAGAGCGTATTGGCTAATGCCTTCAAAATCATCTACCGCCAAGGGCAAGTTCTGGCAACGTTCCATGCTTGCTGTGCCTCCATTGCCCGGCACACAAACAACCTGCTCAATTTGCTGGGATTGCAATAGTTTCCATGCCAGAGCGTGTTCGCGCCCCCCATTACCAACAACTAAAACTTTCACTGATTTCCTCGTGCGTTCCTTGCAAAACGAGAATGCCCTAGAGCCACTCGCAGATCAATTTTTCACTAATTCTTGTGCTTATGCAAGCCACCCCTGACTTAGCATATAAGCACAAATCAAGATAATTGTGCAGGCGTTGCTGAATTTGGATATGAAATGCAAAAATCAAATATTATAAACTCTTACTCTCTGCGACTCTGCGCCTGGAGCGTGATCCAAATTCATATTCTTAATCGGCAACGCCATTGTGCACGACAGTTAGCCAATACACCTATGCCTAAGTTGAATTGCTTATAACTGCTTATACCAATTCTTTGTGAGGTTGCACATTATTTTGACCCCTACCAACCTCCCCTTACCAAGGGGAGGTGCCGCAGGCGGTGGGGTTCTTTCTATGCGTCTTCATATGGAAATGGTATTACATACTTTCGCTATTGAATTTAAGCTATATTTGGTCTTTATATTTAACTTAGGTAATTACTACATTGATAATTTTCGTTAATAGGAAAAACTCAATAAAATTACCCAAAATCTCTAAAATTTAATGTAAATACTTAAGTGCTTGCTATGAGATTTTAAAATTTTAAAATTCTTGATGAGAAAATATTGTTAGGTAATGACGATATAGATTACAAGTATTAACCTGTTAACATTGTGATTAAGAAAATATCAAAATATTAAGAGACATGGCTAAAAATATTGTCACTGGAGCCGCAGGATTTATCGGTTCTCAGCTTGTAGAAACTTTATTGCAACAAGGAGAAGAAGTCATCGGGATTGATGAATTTAATGATTACTACGAACCGATGTTAAAGCGTAAGAATATTGCACACTTAAATTTGTTACCTGGCTTTACACTAATCGAAGGAGATATGCAATTTTTAAATTGGCAAGCGCTCCTCAAAGATGTTGATGTAGTTTACCATCAAGCGGCACAGGCAGGTGTACGAGCGAGTTGGGGTCAATCTTTCCGAGGTTACACCGAACGAAATATTAACGCTACACAAGTTTTGCTAGAAGCAGCAAAGGATGCTAAACATCTCAAAAGGTTAGTGTTTGCCTCTTCATCGAGTGTATATGGTGATGCGGAAACATTACCCACCCACGAGGAAATTTGCCCCCAACCAGTCTCTCCTTACGGCATTACTAAGTTAGCGGCTGAGCTTTTGTGCAGACAATATTACAAAAACTTTGGTGTGCCTTGTGTGTTGTTGCGCTATTTCACAGTTTATGGCCCCAAACAGCGCCCAGATATGGCATTTCATAAATTTTTTAAATCCATTTTGCAAGATGAAGCAATTCCTATTTACGGTGATGGACAGCAAACACGGGAGTTTACGTTTGTCAGTGATGTCATCGCCGCCAATTTAGCCGCTGGCTCTGTACCCCAAGCAATAGGAGAAATCTTTAACATCGGTGGTGGTAGCAGGGTGGTTTTAGCAGAAGTCTTGGACACAATTGCAGAAATTGTCGGGAAACCAATTAAAAGAAACCATATAGAAAAGGCGATGGGAGACGCGCGTCACACTGCTGCTGATGTATCTAAAGCATACAAAATTTTAGGATATCAGCCGCAAGTCTCCCTCAGAGAAGGGCTAACTCAGGAATGGCAATGGATTAAATCGTTGTATTAAGATTAAAAGCTTGTCAAGTCTTAACTTCAGGATGCACATTTTCGCAAATTTTTTAGTAAGGTCATCTTGCCTGACTTAGAAAGAATTAAGGTTAATGTGCATCGCCACTTTCAATATTAAGTTATCAAAAAAGTTAGAGCAAAGACAGCTTGAAATTTTGACTTAACTTATTTAGCGCCCAAACGTTGGGTTTCGCTCCGCTTAACCCAACCTACAGTTAGTATTTCCAACCCTTATTAATGGTGAGATGCACTTAGAAAGAATTAAGGTTAATGTGCATCGCCACTTTCAATATTAAGTTATCAAAAAAGTTAGAGCAAAGACAGCTTGAAATTTTGACTTAACTTATTTAGAGGAAGCAATAAATGTCCAACTAGCCATATATGTCCCAACAAATATACTTGAATAATCAGCATAGCTATCAGAAACAAACCAATCAGGCAGTGCCTTCTGCTCTCGAACCCTTTTATCTAAGTCAATCTGTAGAGATATATTCTCGTGAACAATTTTTGCTTCAGCAGTTTCTAGCATTTCTTCTACTAACTTTTGTAGCCACTCCGCTCGAACAAACAAATTGTGAGATGGATGATTACCATAGCAAAAAGGTACAATGATTACGAGATATCCTTGATCGCTGAGTATTTTATTCACGCAAAAGTCAATAATTTCTTGATCATCTTTTTTATCTAAAGTTTCCTTGTTAACACTGTGAAATAGCAAACCTGCCATCACAACTGCATCAAATTTCTGATTTGACTCAACAAGTTCAGACAGGAAAGGTGATAAATCTTTAGTAACAAACTTTTTGTCTGGATAAAGTTTTAAACATTGTTCAATAGCCAATTCGCTGTGATCAACTCCAAGGTAGTCACATCGAGCAGGTAAATATTTATTTAAAGCTGCGTTCCCACATCCTAAATCCAAAACAGAGAACGATTGTTCCTTAAAAATGTTATCTAAAAAACTAGCCGCTGGTGTATATCGGGTGGTATTTTCAACCGATTCAAAGTAAGAATAATAGTCGTCTTGAAAACGTTCTTCTTCAGAAGTTTTGCGCTCAGGAGCTTGATTTTTGACCATAAACACCTCGTTTGATTGGTAATACTTAGCAAAAGCTAGGATGAAAAGAGACAATTAGGTAAATAAAGTTATCTAAGCTGGAAGGGCTTAAATATCCATCCAGAAATTAATAAACAGCAAACAAGTTGCTCATAATAGTTTATTTGCTTCCGTTACTTTTGAAAATATCTTTATAGATAGATTAGAAAACTATCCTTGCGTGAGAATGCAAAAGTGGCAGTATAGGATATGACAAGATCCCCGACTTCTTAAAGAAGTCGGGGATCTGAGCCTCTCCATTTTCACAAATTAAATAAGATTGCTAGAGATGAGATAAAAACTGAGAATATTAATTTTGTGTCATGTTCTTGTCTCTTAACGATAACTTAAATGTTAGCTGTGGTAACAATAACTTAAGCGTTACTTGTATGACTCGGAATGTTTCTAACTCTGGACTTTGCGACAAACTACATGAAATTATATCAATGGTGTACTTCAGAATACACAATTACGAATTACGAATTTTTAATACCTACCTCTATTCCAATACGGTTGAGACGATCTACTACTCTCTCTAAGATACAAGGTTGGGTTGAACAGAGTGAAACCCAACAAAGGCTTGAAAATGTTGGGTTACCCTGCGGGAAGCCGCCTCCGGCGTCTACGTTCCTCAAACGCCAGGTGCTACAACGGAGGGAACCTCCGCAACGCACTGGCTCCCCAACCTACATAATTTTATTTTTTGGGCTTAACCCAAGCGTATTGATCCCTATTCCCATGTCTGGAATTCATCAATGGTGCTGCGAATGAGGGAAGTTATTTGAGCGCGACGGGTTTCAAAGTTGGCGGCGATATAAATTAGTAGGATGCCGACTACCAAACCAATAACCCATTTTAAAAAGGAGTACTGCAAGCTAAAAATCACCGATTGATAGATACTAGTAATCAAAAATGTGGCTGTGCCAATGTAGAGAAAAGCCCGCACTCGCAAAGCTAATCCGGCAAAAATGGCGATGAGGCTGAAAATTCCAGGTATCAGGGGTGTGTCTTGATGAAATAAAATTGCCCACCCACAAATTACGCCACTGCCTAGCAGCCGGAAAATGTGGCGAAATGCTTTATACTCTGGTAGCCTCAACTGGGGATCTACTTGAGCGATATAAAGCAGTGATAACCCAATTGGTGTGACATACCATAAAGCATTAGTTAGGTGTAGATCATAGAACCAGCGGTAAAGCGCCCAATCAATCAATGCCACACTAATATAGGTAAAACGAATGTTTTCACCCACTTTTGCTAGGAAGATGTAGAATCCAGCTGCAAGTAGTATGGAGATTGGGTAAACTCGCAGTTTAGTTTCCCATAAAATTATCAGTGGTACGATGTATGCAGCTTGTTGCCAAGGTCTTTTAGACCAACCCCAATTTTCCCAAGGCAGAATGTACAGAAAATAGGCTACCACGCAGGCGATCGCACCGTTCCAAGGAACTAGCGGCCCAGTCAAAAATTGTCCTACTGCTGTCTCACGCCAATAAATCCTCATACCAGCTACCTCTAATAAGCCGAGGTAAACCCACATCTCTGCTATTGTTATTCCTCCCAAGATGCGGGGGGAAGTTTCAGTAATGGGAGAAGTGCGGGAACGCCGTCCTTGAAAGATGGCATATCGAATCAAAAATGCTCCGGTTGCTAATCCCACTAAACGGTTAACTTCAATGGGTGTAGTGATAGCAGCCATTAATAAACAGCTACTCCAAGCCCAATGAATATGAGCAATCCCTTTCAGTTCTTGAGGAGTCAGGCGTAAGTAGCTTAAAAGCCAAGGGGAAAGGATGCGGTATGCATACATGATGCTAGTGCCTAGAGCAGACATGGCAATTAATCCATCGCCTAATGCCCCTCCTCTGGCTTGTGACATTTGATAGAACAAAAGTTCGTAGGCAGAAATTGATACGCCAATGATTCCTAAGTAAAGCAGGGGTTTAAAGTTTTCGCGGCGTCGTCCTACGCCAATCACTATCAAAGCTACGCCCAAGGAACACAAACCTGTCCAGTTGGTAAAGGTATCTAAGCGTAGCAATACACTGAATGCACCATATATTAGTGGGAGGATGTGAAAGCTACTAGGAAACCTTTCTAATTGATGTCGTCGTCGCCACCACTCTCCTAAAAGTTGAGTGATTAAACCCAATGCGATGTTAGCGATCGCAATCTTAATAGTTGAGTGTTTTCCAAACCCCAGCACCTCAGCAATTAACAATTCCAGACACCAGCCGATGCCATAAAATGCCCAATCTGTTGGTTCCCGCCAACTGCGATAGGCGATCGCTCCCAAGGTTATAGCAGTGGCAATTAAGTACAAAAATCCTGGAGAAATAATCCTCACGTAAACTAGCACTGAGTGCAGCGTTAACATTAACAACTCAAAGCTACATAAGGCGATCGCCCATTTATTACTTGCTGCTGCATAGATAACTGCTAATTCGTTACCTCGGCGCATCAGTACTGTACGCGCTAACCATAAACTTAAAGTTGCGATCGCTCCCACGATAAACCAACTTGCTAGCAGGAGGCGAGGGAAACCAGGCAAACCTTCCCACAGTAGTGCTGCAATGAAACTTAAACCGAAGCCTACTGTGATGCTCGCTGATGGTTGATTTCGTAGATAGCGCGTATTCGTGAACATTAGCCCCGCACCCACAGCTAAACCGATTAATCTGGTTCCTGGTAGCTGTAAAGTAAGTAACTGGGCGACGCCCACAGCTAAAACGCTCAAGTAACTGTTTATAGTACGACGCTCTAAAGTTGTGCGATTGGCAACACCAGTGAGAGCTAAAGGCGTAGCTAGCCAAATGATTCCCCAATAGTCTTGGCTATCAGCTACACCATACCAGAATGATTCGATATTCACCCACAATAAGAGAAAACTAATGGCTGCTAGTCCTAAACCAATGTACCAACCACTACGTTGCCATAATCCATTGCCGAGGCTGAATCCCCATTCTGCCACCATGACAGCCAATAAAATGCTTGCCCTGGCTTGTTGACTCAGAGTTGGCACCAGCCAATCGATGATAGAACAAAATGTCAGCACCCACATGATGTGAGTCAAGTATATGAGGGGTAGAGGAGGGCTGGGGGAGCGTCGTTTGGTGACGACGGCGAGAGTGATGGTGGAAAACAGCAGATTTAGCGATCGCAACGCAGGAGTTACTAAAGCGATCGTTGTTAAAAAAGTTCCAAGTAAGAGCGTCAGCAGTTCGCCAAATTTAGCCAATTCTCGCTTATTAGTGCGATATAGGCTCTCATTGAGTACCACCATCAAAATTACGTAGGGAAATAAAGCCACAGCCAGCAACGCCCCAGGTTCATTTTGAACATTGGTGAGATTGAGATACGTGCCAGTAGCGATCGCCCATTGCTGTAGTCCAGTAGGTACTAACCGCCAACCCAGCCAAATAGTCTGTAAGCCAATGACAAAAATCGCCGCTAAGTCAGGCTTTAAACTATACCGCTGTAAGCGACTACCTACAAACCATAAACCCAAACCACTCACAGCTATTGCTTGCCAAGGATAAGGTATTACCGAAACCAGCCAACCGAGGATGAGTAGAATTCCGCCGAGTTTCTCCCAGAGTAGGGGAGCAGGGGAGGCAGGGGGAGAAATAACTTCTGTCTCCTGTCTTTCTTGCTGTGCTAACCAAGTTACTAGCCAGCCGCAAATGCCAATGGCTAACCCCAACTGAGTGACATTTACTCCAACAATAAAAATCGCCCGCACCAGCAGTACTACCAAGGCATAAATTACTACTAAAGCTGGCAAAGGAATTCCAAGTTTAACTTGGCGATCGCTCGCATTTCCCAAGCTGATTGGCGGGTTACGCTGACGGTAGCGATTGTGATAAACCGTAATAATGGTTGTGCCGATCATTGCCAAATAAACGGCAACTAAGGGAAATCCTGGGACTTTCCAACCCCAATGCAAATAACTCAGCCCCAAAATATTGACTAGGGGCAATTTGCCAGTATGTAGATTGGGAAAAATGGCTCGATTGTTCCAGATTAAAATAGTAATAGCTGTGAGAGTAGGACAGGCGATCGCAACTACAATCCAGTCCAATGGATTTTGCCACAACCGAAAGCTATCCATCGCCCAAAAGTTTACTGGCACTAGCAAAAGGGTGACAATCAGCAATGTCTGAGCCGTCAATCTTAGGTTACTTTGCCTAGTTGCCCAAAAGCTTAACCCCCAGAAACTCAAGGTATAAGCTAACAAAACCCCATACTGTCCAGAGGCGGGAAACCTCTCCCACTGACTAGCAGCCAGTACCCCAGAAGACACTACTACGAGGAATACGCCTAAAAATAGCAGCCAGCGGACGCTCAATTCTGCCCCCAGTGACTGCAACATTGTGCTTATAAAGCTGGGTTTAGCTGGCTCTTCTTGTGGTTGTCTGCGGTTATTATATTGTAAAGCTGCTATAGGCAACTGCTGCACAGGCTCGGAAGTTGCGGGTTGAGGCAGAGGTTGCAATATCACCTCACAGATGAGAAACTCTCGGCATAGCTGTCTAACTTGGGTATCAGATATCAAACCCAAACGCAACCATGTATCCAGTCCTCTTAATAATTGAGGATGAGAGGATAACAGTGTTACTTCAATTTTCAGCGGGCGGTCAAGGGGCGATGACATAAGCCGCAGCCATACAAGTATATACTTAAAGAATTTGTTTAATTAAAGTATATTTTGACTCTATCTGTCAGACTTATTTGGCTGACTTATGTTAATTTTTTTAAGCACTGAGACTTCTTGCAAAAGTACCCGACGACTAAAGTCGCGGCTATAAAAACAAAGCCCGCAGAGGCGGGCTGAAATTCTTCCAGCCTGCTCCTAGCAGGCTTTGTCCGTGTAGCCGCACCCTTTAGGGTGTCGGCGCATTCATTGAGATGCACCCATGCTTCACTGAATCGGCTTTCGCTCATCAAGTTAATCCTCTGTCTTTGATTTGTTTGGATGTAGCTTCCATAAAGTCGGTAAAAACCTTTATGAGCTTATGAATTCCCTCACTACCTCCAGCAATTAAACCTCCTGTTAGCAATGCATCTAAACAACGGAAAATAATTACTTGCATTGGATTATCTGAATCCATAATCACCAGTGGTTCGATTGAGCGAATACCTATGGCGCTGATTAAAAGACCGAATAAAAGCGATGTCCATAGTGCAATTATTCGTGTATCAGATTTATAAGCTGCTCTTTGGTGTTCTTTAGCATTTAGCTGATTAATTATCGTATTTAAATCATCAATTTGTATTTTCGTTGTTTTATATAGTCCTTCTTGAGTTTGTGTGAAATTTTGGATAATCTGCTGTTCTAAACTCATTCCTTCTGGCGGTAATCCACTGACTTGATTATATTCTAAAGGAGTTTCTTGCTCTTGCTTTTGTTGTGCTTCTATCAGGTTTCTCTTCTCGGAGATTAGCAGCTTATGGTTTTGAATACTCACATCTAATTGTTCGGCGTTTGGCCCTCGCCAAGTAGTTATGAAAACTTCTAAAAACCGCTCTAACAATAGGGAAATGAAAAAGGGTAGTGTGATTAGCTGGATAATATCATTAAATCCAAATTGTTTTATAATAAATGGTTTAGATGATAACCAAGCAGACAAAGTTACTACTAGAAAACTAATAATAATTAACAAAATAAATAGAGGAGATTCTGGTGAAAGCTTTAGCAACTTGTATATACTCCTATTTTGCGAACAACATTTAATACAACGTTGACGAACCACAATTAATATCAGAGGACGTTAAACTTAGTCCAAGAGGTAACTCTTCAACTCGGTTTAACGGCCACTTAATCAATCTTTCCCGTTCTACTGGGAGTTTTTGTGGCAGCAGGATAAAAAACAAGACTGCGTGTGCAATTCAAGAATTAAAAAGCCTGAAAACAATATACAGAGATTGATTGAAGATATTTAATTGGCGTGATTTTGAATTGGGCCCTTTTACTATTCACTACAAAAACGCCTACTGCTGCGATCGCACACTTAACGAAATGTGAGTTCGACAAACCTCTCCCTGCCTTGAACTAAAGTTCAAGCCTGCCCCTCTCCAGATCAAAGAAGGACAGGTTTTGCGTGGTAAAACCTCTTAAAGGTCTTTGTCTTAAGTTGTTTGAGGATGAACGCAATCAGCAATTGCGTAGGCGTAGCCAGCCGTAAGCATCGCTGAAATAACAAATGCGTAGGCGTAGCCAGCCGTAGGCATCGCTGAAATAACAAATGCAGTCGCTGAAACAACAAATACGAGCGCCGAAACAACAAATACGAGCGCCGAAACAACAAATGCAGTCGCCGAAATAACAAATGCAGTCGCCGAAATAACAAATGCAGTCGCCGAAATAACAATGGCGACTCAGCACTCATTACTCACTCAGCACTACTAAAGACTTTTTGCTGTTGATAACGCTGTTTAAACTGCTGTTGTTGTATTTTATGATCCACAATTGGTTCAGGATAGCCAACAGCATGACGTTCCAAAGCTGAAATTTTACCAGTAACTAAATATTCTGTATCCACAGACCGCAATTCCGGAATCCATTGCCGAATATATTCCCCCTCTGGATCAAACTTTTGCGATTGACTGGCTGGGTTAAAAATCCGCACAGGTTTGGGGTCCATTCCGCTAGAAGCACTCCATTGCCAGCCACCATTATTGGCAGATAAATCACCGTCAATCAGATGCTGCATAAAGTATTTTTCGCCCAATTGGGGATTAATCAGCAAGTCTTTGGTCAAGAAACTGGCGACAATCATCCGACAGCGGTTGTGCATCCAACCAATTTCATTCATCTGGCGCATCGCTGCATCCACGATGGGATAACCAGTTCTTCCCTCACACCAAGCTTGGAAATATTCTTCGTTAGTTTCCCAAGGGAAGTTTTTAAAGGTATCGCGGTAAGCACCATCAGCTAATTCGGGGAAGTTATACATTGCGTGCTGATAAAACTCCCGCCACGCTAATTCCTGTTGCCATGTGCGGATATTGACTGCTGTTTCATCACTGCGGCTATTTTCTAAAACTTCTATTGTGGCTTGCCAAACATTACGAATGCCAATAACGCCAAATTTCAAAGCTGCACTCAGTTGCGATGTACCTTCGACTGCGGGAAAATTGCGTTGTTCTTGATATTCAGTAATTGCTTTTGTAGTGAATTCTTCTAGCCTTGCTTGCGCTGCTGCTTCTCCTGGTGAAATAATTAATTCCCCATCCCAAATAAATCCTAAATCTTTAGCTGAGGGTAGTGCTTTTGCTCCTGCTTGCTTGGCAATTTCTTGTTCAGTTACCGTTAAACCCTCGGCATTTTGCAAAGTTTCTACTGGTTTCGCCTTCGGTTTACTAATCCAATTTTTCCAGAATGGGGTGTAAACCGTGTAACGAGTGTTAGCACCTGTACAAATTTCTTCTGGAGAGTGGAGAATCTGATCCCAGTTTTTGTTAAGAAACTGAATGCCTTTTTCAGTGAGGGAATCGATGATGGTGCGATCGCGCTCTTGCGAGTATGGTTCTACATCCCAATTCCAAAAAACAGCTTTGGCTCTCAAAGCTTCTGCTAAAACTGGTATTGCTTGCACAGGATTGCCGTGGAGTATTAACAGTTGGCTGCCAGCTTCTGCATATCGCTCTTGTAGTTTCTGCAAACAGCCGATCATATAAGTTACTTTCACTGGAGCAACATCATCTCGTTCCAAAAGATTCGGATCAAGGCAAAAAACACCCACCACTTTTGAACTTTGCTGTCTGGCCGCAGCCAGTCCTGTATTATCAGAAATGCGTAAATCACGACGATGCCAAAACAGAATTAAGTTAGACATTCCATACTTAAGATAGTTCGCTTGTACTAGCTTAGACGTTAGTGGCATCGTTGAGCATCATTCTCTCGGCAAATTTCTTTGAGCAATTTTAATGTAATACAGTGCCGTTAGTCATATTCATCCTTGTTTGGTCGTTAATAGATTTTCAACATAGAAAAAATTATAAATATACGAAATTATGCAAACAAAGGTGTTGTATCGGTATAAAGTCTGATAGAAGTTACTAAGCTTGTTTCGTTGCGATCGCTGATAGCAACTACCGGAACTGTTACAATCTTTTGATCATGGCGTTTGTAAAAGATATCTCCATAAATTAAATATGCGTAACCTGAAACTCTTGTAGAGACGCGAAATTTCGCGTCTCTACATTCATTATCGGAGATGTTTAATGATTTAAGTTGGATTGCATAACACAATCGTTTGCCAGGAAGGTGCCGTATCCTTCTATAGACCTCTTGCATAAATCAAAAATATAAGAACCCCACCTCGCCAAAGCTACGCTTTGTCTCCCCTCCCCTTAGCAAGGGGAGGGGTTGGGGGTGGGGTGTTAGGGACTTTTGCAAGAGGTCTTATGTTCTTGGTATCAACAGCTTGCAAGTAGGTAAGATACCACTCGTAGGTTTTGGGTGAAAGCTGATTAATTCTAAGCTTGTCGGTTTCCACGAGTCACTTTTCCTTGTCACCTAACAACTTGATCGGATTATCTCACTTTGATGCATGACAAGGAAGGCGAAACTTTGACGTTATTTGCTATATTTGCGCTTATTACAATAATCACCAGTTTGTCTATCGGAAATAGTGGCTTCTTAACTCAAAGTTAAGTATACTCTTCTTAACAGTTAATTAGTCTTTTGTTATGGCTACTCTACTACTTGACGACGGCACAATCGAAAGCGATTTAGGCGAAATAGCTCGTGAACTTTCCCCCCTTGGCATCCAACTTAGACACTACGACCCAGGAACATCGCTTCTATTTGCAAATCTGCTAGACCAAGACGTTGTAAGTGAGTCTGAGAAACACTATATTGTAGAACTCCATAACAGCGTCTTTGAATTTCTTCAGCAAGAAAACGGCTCTCTGTGGTGTGACTTGCTGAGTGTGCATCCAGGTTCGCCGAATCTTCAGCAACTGATAGCTACTTATAGCCGTTACCATACTCACACAGCTGCTGAACCCCTCTACGTTTTGGCAGGAGAGATGATATATGGCTTCGTGCGACCCGATGGCAGCCAGGTACAGCTTTTAGTTCAGGCACAAGACTATCTCTATATCCCAGCCGGAGTTGAGCATTGGTGCAGCCCAAATGCATCCTTGCATTTTAGAGCAGTACGCTATTTTGCGATCGCAGATGGTTGGGTTCCCAATTATACAGGAACTCAGTTGAGTGACTCGCTCAACAAGCCGTATTAAAACTAAATTCTAGTATCGCTAACTAACCTGAATGTCCATTGATAACGTTTGCCGCTATCTTTCAGAAGAATATCAGCGCGAACAGATTCCCCTGAATTATTGCTGGAGCAAGTTGCTGCTCAAGTAGATATGATTGAAGAACCCACCCAACAGCGAAATATCTCAGCCTGTACTCAGTTGCTTGCAGGGTTAAAATATAACAACAATCTAATCAGCAGCCTTTTACGAGAGGAGCTTATGCAGGAATCTGTAGTTTATCAAAGAATTATTAGACAAGGAATTGAGCAAGGTAAACGAGAAGAAGCGTTCTTAGTGGTCATGCGCCTACTTCCTCGGCGAATTGGTATCGTTGCTCCAGAATTGCAATTGCAGCTCCAAGCATTGTCTGTTAGCCAATTAGAGGATTTGAGCGAAGCGCTATTAGATTTTTCTACAGCAGCGGACTTGGTAACTTGGTTGCACCATCAATAGTTGCAGTTAATCACTTCACTCAATTTCTTCACAGCGGATTAACAGCGTTTCCATCGCCTCTGCTAGGGAAATCAACTCTGTCCAAGAGGAACCACTGACTAAACTTTGGGCGTGAGCCAATCGATTTCGCAACTGTTCGGCAGATTTAAGGAAACGTTCGCCAAACCGTTTCGACTTCAATCCCAATTGCTCAAGAAGTTCTGGTTGATTTAAAACCAACTCTCGTTTATCGCAAAATTGTAAGTAATCTAATAAATCTGTTGCTTCGTTTCTTTCCTGACTCTCTCGCCAAAGGCGTTGGGCAACTTTTAACCGCTCAGGTTTGAGGACTTGCTGCCAAGAATCTTGGGGATAGTAAAGCCGTACCAACCGCAATAGATTCATCTCTAGCAGCGTCACTAAGCCAAACAGCAGCATTCGTGCAGGTGCTTTTTGCAAATCGCCACATGTAACAATCCCACTCACTTGATTACAGTCCAAGACAAACAATCGGGGAGTTTGTTGCAGGATAGGTAGCAACTTCATTAGTGGTGTGGAAATGGCGATGAGTTCTTTGGGATGAAACACCCGTTGATAGTCGCTACACTTACCAGATTTAGCTTGCATCAAACTAGAGCGTTCAACATAGCCGCTAATAGTATCTTCCGTCTCAAGACCAACAACATCAAAATCTTGTGCGCGCATCCAATGCAGCACTTCTGAGACTTCCGCATCAGCTGGTACAGCTTTCAGAGGTTCTGCCACATATTCAATTGTGATATTGTTCTCAAACAAACTCCGCAGGTCTTGGGAACGGGATTTTAGGTGTTTCATCTGCCCTTAGCCATAAGACATTAGCAGAATTAGTATTTCACGGAAGTCCGCTTCGTGTCAGTGCAAGCTGTGTACTCCTGTCTCCCGTCTTTTTTGAATCAGATATATCGCTAAACACTTCAAGCGCCCAGACCCGATGAGCCTGAGCGCTTGAATATTAGGTTGCAGAGAAACTTCTGCTAGGTCGTGGAATTAAGCGGGCATCATTTGCATGGCTCTGCAAGATTCTGCACACTTGTGACAGGCTGCGGCACATTCCATCATCATTTGATCATCACTCATTTTTTCACAAGCCATTGCACAGCGATCGCACATTTCAGCACAAAGCATACAAGTGCGTCCCATGAACTCAGAACCGCCCATCATCATGTTCATACACATCATGCACATTTCTGAACAATCGCGCATCATGCTCATCATGCTCATGTCCATGTTTTTACCGCCTTTGCTCATGCAGTAAGTCATGGTTTCCATACACATTTTGTGACATTCCATGCAAGCTTTCATGCAAGTTTGCATTTCGGTAGTCATGGATTCGGTCATCATCATCATCATAAGAAATATCTCCTGATTTTTTGATGCATACAGAGTGTCCTTGAAAGGACTACTCATAACATTAGTCCTATCTTTTCAAGGAGTCAATAAGGTTTTTTATCTGAGATTTATAAGCCTACTATCCCGATATAATTACCGGAAATTAGGGCTAATTCTACATAACTTTAGTGCTGTTTTTTGGGAAATGATTACAACTTAAGGGTTGTAAACTCCGCTGATTAAGTAGGAATTTCTCAAGTTAGTAAGCTTTTAACTTGAATAGCAAAATTTACGCTCATCTCATACTAAGGATTTATGTCTTATTTTTCTGACAAATGGTTGCTGGACATAGTAATTTATAAACTTTTATTAACTTGAAGATAGAGCATTTTCTAAATCAGCTTGCAAATCTAACTGATGCTCAATTCCTACTGAAAGACGGACTAAATTATCGTTGATTCCGCGTTTGAGTCTTTCCGCTTCTGGTAAAGAACCGTGGGTCATTTTTGCCGGATAGCAAAGTAGCGATTCCACCCCTCCTAAGCTTTCAGCTAGCAAAAATAACTTAAGGCGGGAAGCGAATCTTTCCACCTCGGCAAAACCACCTTTTAATTCCAAACTAATCATCCCCCCAAAGCCAGACATTTGCTCTTTTGCTAGTTTATATTGTTCATGGCTGGGCAAACCTGGATAATAAATTCGCTCAACTTTGGGATGCTTTTCTAAAAACTCAGCTAAAAATAAAGCGTTTTTTTCATGTTCTCGCATTCTCACAGCTAGGGTTTTAATACCTCGCAGCACTAACCAGCTATCAAAAGGACTAGGAATCGCCCCGATCGCATTTTGATAAAACTTTAGTTCCGTATATAGTTGCTCGTTAGAGGTGACAACTGCACCACCAATAATATCGCTGTGTCCTCCTAGATATTTAGTCGTACTGTGAACCACAATGTCAGCGCCTAAATCCAACGGTCTTTGAAAGTAAGAGCTAGCAAATGTATTATCAACTACTAAGATAATATTGTATTTACGGGCAATATTTGCCAGCACTGCAATATCAATAATTTTTAACAAAGGATTAGTGGGAGTTTCAATCCAAATCAACTTGGTATTGGGCTGAATGGCAGTTTCAAAATCAGCAATTTTATCAATATCTACATAAGTAGTATTCACTCCCCAATTTTTCACAACTCGTTCCAGCAAACGATAAGTTCCACCATACAAATCATCACCAGCTACAATGTGGTCACCACTTTTAAGCAGACTTAAGACAGTAGTAGTGGCAGCTAAACCAGAGGCAAATGCTAAACCGAATTTACCGTTTTCAATCGAGCCTAAAGCCTCTTCTAGGGCTGTACGAGTGGGGTTTCCAGTGCGAGAATACTCATATCCTTTGTGCTGACCTATCGCTTCCTGTTCATAGGTAGAAGTCAAATAAATGGGAACAATTACTGCACCTGTCTGGGGATCTGGTTGCTGTCCTTCATGAATTGCTCTAGTTTCAAATTCCATTGTTTTCCCTTAATTCTTCCTGGGTTTGACTAATCCAATATTTGATTAAATCGGCTCTAGTAATTAATCCAATTGGAACACCATGCTGTGTAATAATAATTCCTGTTGTCCCTGATAAAAGTACTCGATAAGCTTCTGAAACTTCGACTTCCTCATCGAGAATCGGCAGCGGTTTACCCATGACTGCCGAAACTTCCTGATTAGAAAAATTGATCCCATCATGGAGAAATTTCATTAACGAAGCTTCGTTAAGGCTTCCTACTACATGATTGTTATCAATTACAGGTAATTGTGAAATGTTTAGCTTTTGTAGGTAATTTGTGGCTTTGCTCAAGTTATCGCGGGGACTAACAGCAACGATAGAAGGGAAATCTGTTTTCTGAGCTAAAATTTCGCCAATTTTTATAGCTCTTATTGCTTTACCTTCCCAAAAACCATTTTCCTGCATCCAAACATCAGAGTAGATTTTATTAATGTAGTTTCTTCCTGTATCTGGCAATAGCACTACAATGTTTTTGGGCTGCGATAATCGGGCTGCATACTGGAGGGCGGCGGCTACTGCTGTACCACAGGAACCTCCCACTAATAAGCCTTCCTCCCGTGCAAGACGACGAGCCATATTAAAAGATTCTTTATCGCTAATGCGAATCATTTCATCAACTAATTGGCGATTAAAAGTTTTGGGAATAAAGTCTTCACCAATTCCCTCAACTTTATAAGATTTGGGTGTGTCACCGGAAAGAATTGAACCTTCGGGATCTGCACCGACAATCACTATATTTGGATTTTGCTCTTTGAGATATTTGGCAACTCCTGAAATTGTGCCACCTGTTCCCATACCTGCGACAAAAACATCAACTTCGCCATTACTATCTGACCAGATTTCTGGGCCTGTAGTTAAGTAATGAGCTAAAGGATTATGCAGATTTTCAAACTGATTTGGTCTGTATGCTCCGGGTATTTCTTTGGCAAGTCTTTCCGCTACACCGTTATAACTTTCTGGTGAGTCAGGCGGTACGGATGTGGGAGTAACTACTACTTCTGCACCATAAGCTTTGAGTAGGTTGATTTTATCCTGGCTCATTTTATCAGGCATCACGAAAATACAGCGATATTTTTTGACGGCTGCAATTAGTGCTAGTCCTACACCTGTGTTGCCTGCGGTAGCTTCAATAATTGTGCCACCTGGTTGCAGTTGACCTGTTTTTTCTGCGGCTTCAATCATGGTGAGGGCAATTCTATCTTTGGTACTGCCGCCAGGATTGAGATATTCTACTTTGGCGTAAATAGTAGAGTGTATGTCTTGTGTGATGCTGTTAAGCCTGACTAATGGAGTTCTACCAATTGCTTGCAAAATGTTGTTGTATGTTGCCATAGTTTCTCCTTGTCAGTAGTGGGAGATATGTGGTTATGGGTCTTTCATGTTGGATAAGTTGGGATGTTGAAACGAACCGCCAAGACGCAGAGAGCGCAGAGAAAAGAGAAGAAAGGGAAGTTAAGATGGTTGCAGGGTTGTGTGTAATTTGAGTAATCTGTTGCCAGCTGCTTGCAATGTCTCAGGTTTTTTGCTAAAGCAGAACCGGATTAATGAATGTCCTTTTTCTGGTTGGCTGAAAAAGCTGGAACAGGGAACTACGGCAACACCAATATTTTTAATTAGGTGGTGAGTGAATTCGATATCGGTTTTATAGCCAAATTTGGAAATATCGGCCAAGACGTAATAAGCTCCTTGAGGAAGGAAGTAGGGAATTTCAACTTGATCCAGAATCTGTAAAATCTTGTCTCGCTTGTCTTGGTAAAGTTTGCCGAGATTTTCATAATAGGATGGTGGCAGTTGCATGGCGGTAACTCCGGCTCGTTGCAATGGTGCGGGAGCGCTAACGGTCAAAAAGTCGTGGACTTTGCGAATGGCTCCTGTCAATGCGGGGTTTGCCAGGATGTAGCCAACTCGCCATCCTGTGACGCTGTAAGTTTTGGACAAACCGTTGATGGTAACAGTGCGTTCTTCCATACCAGGAAGGGTGGCTATTGCAATGTGTTGAGTGCCGTCGTAGAGAATGTGTTCATAAATTTCGTCTGTGAATGCTAAGACATCCCATTTTTGACAAAGTTCGGCAATTAGGGTGAGTTCTTCACAGGTAAAAACTTTGCCAGTGGGGTTGTGCGGGGTGTTGATAATGATGACTTTGGTATTGGTGTTGAAAGCTTGACGCAACTCAGTTTCATCAAATGTCCAATTGGGGGGATGTAGTGTCACGTAACGGGGTGTAGCACCAGATAAAATCGCATCGGGGCCGTAGTTTTCGTAATACGGCTCAAATACAATCACTTCGTCACCAGGATCGACGGTTGCCAGCATTACAGCTGCCATTGCTTCTGTAGAGCCACAGGTAACGGTAATTTGAGTTTCGGGGTCAATATCTAAACCTAAATACCAGCGGACTTTGTTGGCGATCGCCTCACGAAATAATCTAAGTAATCGCGTACTGGTTGACATCTGCCTCAATTGCCTCACAGGCTGCCTGTTTCAACTCCGGCGGACAAGGAAAGTCGGGAAACCCCTGTGCCAAATTCACTGCACCGTATTGCAGTGCTACCCTTGTCATTTCTCGAATCACTGATTCTGCAAATTGGTCTGCCTTTGCTGAGATTTTTTGACGTTGGATACCAGTTTTCTCCATTTATCTCCATTACGGTTATGCGGGAATTTCTGTAATTTACAGAAAAGCTTTAATTTCGATAGATTTACCGTAGTATACTCAAATTCTAGATCTAGTGGGAATGCAACCTTTAATCTATATACTGAATTATTGATAGTAATAGTCAATTATTGAAGGTACTAATCCAGAATCATTATGAAATCTCTGCACCGTCCTGATCTCTATGGTTGGTCTAATTTCAATCCGGCAAGAAATATTGATTTCAACGGGATTGCCTGGATTCGTCCCGATGGCAACATCTTGATTGACCCAGTAGCCCTATCAAATCATGATTGGAATCACCTGAAATCCCTCGGTGGTGTAGTTTGGATTGTATTAACGAATTCTGAGCATGTCAGGGCAACTAAAGAAATTGCCGATCAAACCTATGCCAAAATAGCCGGCCCTATCGCAGAAAAAGACTCGTTCCCCATATTTTGCGATCGCTGGCTCTCTGATGGTGATGAGTTAGTACCTGGACTTAAGGTGATTGAACTCCAAGGCTCCAAAACCCCCGGTGAATTGGCTCTGCTGTTGGAGGAAACGACTTTGATTACAGGGGATTTAGTACGGGCACGCAAAGCAGGTAGCTTAACAATTTTGCCAGATGACAAGCTGTTAAATCGAGAGGAGGCTGTTGCTTCTGTTCGCAGGTTGGCTCAACTAAGCCAGGTAGAGGCGGTATTGGTGGGAGATGGTTGGCCAGTCTTCCGCGATGGACGCGATCGCTTAAAGGAACTTGTAGAGACGCTGTAAGTGGGTGGGGTGCGATCGCAAGGTTTCATTCACTCTTTATCGGAAAATTAACAGACTTTGCAGTGGGTTAAATCAAAAAAGTAGGGGCGCACAGCTTTGCACCCCTACCAATATCAATGTTGAAGTTGAAAACCCCAGCTAATTAAGCGGGAGTAAACTTCAGTGAAACACCGTTCATACAGTAGCGCTGACCAGTGGGTGCAGGTCCATCGTCAAACACATGACCCAAATGTCCACCACAGCGACTGCAATGCGCTTCCGTTCTGGTCATAAAAAACGACTTATCTACAGTAAAAGCGATCGCCCCTTCAATAGGCTTAAAAAAGCTGGGCCAGCCAGTACCACTATTAAATTTGGTGTCAGATGTAAAAAGTGGCAGTCCACAAGCGGCGCACACGTAAGTACCTTGAGCATATTCTTTATCGAGTGGGCTGGTGTGGGCACGTTCAGTCCCATGTTTACGCAACACACCGAACTGTTCTGGCGTTAAAATTGTGCGCCACTCTTCCTCAGGTTTGGTAATTTCAAATTTACTCTCAGAAGTTGTCATGATTTTTGACCCCCAATTGACATTGATATAGCGTGACAACAATGCTGTGCTAACTATTGCTGCACTAGCCTCTAAAAAATAACGTTTGTTCATACATCTATTATTTTCTATTATTTTCTATTTTCCCTGCCGAAGGATGCTTACTCTTGCTAAAATTACCTATTGGCGTGGCAAGGCTAAAATAGTGCATTAGGTGTAGGTTGGGGAGCCAGTGCGTTGCGGTGAATCAGCGCTCTTGGTAGGGTTTCCCGACAGCCAGGCGACTGTGTTCGCCTTGGTCTCCGGAGGAGATACCCGTTGGCGCAGCCTCTCGTAGAGAAGGGAGGTTCCGGCAGTTGTAGCAGCTGGCGTTTGAGCAACGCGAAACCCAACATCGATAAGGGTGTTGGGTTTCCTTACGTCAACCCAACCTACAATTTTTTTGCATCACTTTAGGCTTGTCACGCCACTACTTTGCGATCGCACCACAGATAAATTAACAGATATCTGACTTTCTCTGAAACTGATGACAACGCAAAAAGTGATCGTCTTCAGATTCAGTATCACAAAACCACAGATTTTATTTTCAAAAAGTTGTATTACAATGTGGGCACAAAATCCAGCCAGTACAAAATATTGTTGTTTTAGGTCGTGGGTAGTACCTGACTCGCCTGCATAAAACAAGTACATATAGCAATCCTGAATCATTTATGAGAAACAAGATCCCCGACTTCTTTGAGAAGTCGGGGATTTGCGGGTTGCAATTCTTACAAATCAAATAGGATTGCTATAGCTGTTATCTATATTTTAGACAATAAAAATCAGTCAAGGGTAGACCTAGCTACCACGAGCTGAAAAAGTCAGACCACTTGACTGCTATTCATATTATATCAGCTACTTTATAGGCTAACTTGTCTCTGGCTGCCTAGTTATTAAAGTAAAATAGCTTACTCTGCGATCGCCATACTTAAATCATGAGTTCTTTCTGGATAATATTAATGCGTTTACCAATTTCAGTGCTGTAACCGTACTTCATATAAATGCCTCTATAAGTTCAAAGGTGATTACAACAGTACACATTTCTATTTTTATCAAAAGATTGCCTAGCACAAGCATCAAATATCATGACATTTTTGATAGATTGCTAAATCCATTCACGATAATTATGACTGGAATTAATATTGAACACCCAATTATGCAACGCCGCAATTAGATACTCAGAGGGTATTAATGGGGAAACACTTCTTGTCGAGTCAAACCCAACAGGAAGTATTTCCCCTATGACACTAGAACCTACTACTTGATAATGTCCAGAGAACCATTGCTTGACGAACTGAGACTAGCATAGCTAGTGTAATTTGCAATCAAATTTGTACCATCTAAGGTTACGCTGCCCGAAACCTGTGCATCACGAGAGGAACCACTAGAGCGATAAATTGATGTGTAGCCAGGCCCTTGATAGCGGCTTTGGGATTTGCCACGGTAGGTATCACCTGTACCTGTCCAGTTCAAATTCACTGTTGCAGTTTTGGTAGTCCCTGAGTAGTAATCGTAGACTGGGAAGGTGGCATTCAAAGCCGCTGAGTTGAGCTTGCTACTCGTGAAGTTAACATTTTCACTAAAGCCATTACCATACAACTGCGTTCCGGTGCAGTAATTATAGCTTGAATAGGAGAAGTAAACTCCTGTCTGGGAAGTTGGAGCGCCAGGCCCGCTTTTAGTGACACTATCAAAAGCAGAAATATAAACGTCGCTATAGCTGCAATTATCAGATTGGTAGAAAGAGGCAGAAGCGTTCTGTCCCTTAAATTGGTATTTAGTTGCAGTAGCAGCTAGGGCTGGGACAGTAGTTAGACTGACTAGTGTTAAAGCGGTTGCAATTGCTGTTGCAGCTTTCATGACTTTTTCTCCATTGGTATTTGTTTTCCGCAACATTTGGACTTATGCACAGCACAAATTGACATTCCATGAGTAATGGAACTTGATCGTTTGAGACTAATGAGATCACCTCCAAGCATTTATTTATTTGCACGAGCAAGTAAATAATCAAGCATGAATGCCTGAAAATTGCTGCATTATTCTTAAATATTTGTACTACTCTGTAAGCCCAAAAGATGTTTTTTTAACAGAATTAATTCGATGTTAGAGGTGTGCTGACTATTCAAGTTTCTAGCACAACATTAAAACCTGACTGTAGCGCTTATACAGTCAGAGTTATGCTGATTAGAGAAATTTTTAAGGCTGTATGCCGAGACTAATTACCAAATATAACAGTCTCTTTTCAACTTGATAGATGATATATGATAGTTGTATAGTACCATACCATTTGCTAGATAGAATATGCCACATACATAATTTGTAAACAGTAAATTCACTGTCAAATTTACCGCTCACAATAACCCTTTTTAATTACTCTGAATAGAGAATAATACAGGTTAAATGGTGAAAGTTAGATTAAGTGAGGAAATCAAGGCTTGGACAACCTCCCGTTCATCTCACAATTTGCCAAAACACAGCCTGTAAAATATTAATATAAGACTATTAATAGCAGCGAGCGAAGTTAATTAAAGGCGTAGCGTTGCAATATAACTGTCACAACTACCAAGAACCTGTTTTAATTGATCCAATATCATCTGCTAAATCCATTTCAGTATAATGGCGTGAAATTTTTTGTTGCCCTAAAAGTTGTTGAAATTCCCATACAGATAGATTAGCCAAGCGGCGTACTTGACCAAAAGTAAAAATATTTTGGTCGTATAACTGCAAGGCAATTTCCTGACGAATAGCCTGCTCACCGACTTGTTGAATCTGGAGATAATTGCAGGTTAATTGAACTCACAAATTGATTCATACTAAAAACAACATTTTACTTTCAGCATAAAACAAAGACGCAGAAAATAACTCTCTGCGCCTCTATTTTGGAAAGTTCTGATGCCTACGGCGGGCTGCGCCAACGGAGGAAGCCTCCGCTTAGACTTTCCGCTGCGTCTCTGCGTGAAATCTTCTTCCTTACACCATCTCTGATGATGCTTGCACCATCGGCTGAGGCTGCGGCTGGAACATAAACAACGAATACACCACATCTCGGCGGATGTTGACCATCATATCCAAGAATAGTTCGTAACCCTCACTCTTGTACTCAATCAGCGGGTCTTTTTGACCGTAACCACGCAATCCCACCGATTCGCGCAAGGCATCCATTTGTTGCAGGTGTTCTCGCCACAGGGTATCAATGCGTTGCAAGATAAAGAAGCGTTCAGCTTGGCGCATGAGTCCGGGTTGAATTTGGTCAATCTGCGCTTCTTTCAAGTCGTAGGCAATTCGCACCTGTTCGTGGAGGAAGGCTTTAATCTCGCCGACTGACATATCCTCTAATTGATTTGGCTGCAAATCCGCTAGCAGATAGACGAATTCTTTGACCTTCTCAACCAACTTTTCTAACTCCCACTCTTCCGAAGGCAGGTCTATGTTGATGTAGTAGTCAACGATGTCATCCATCGTTTTTTCAGCGTACTTGATTACCTGTTCTTTTAAATCTTGACCTTCTAACACCCGGCGACGTTCGGCGTAAATGGCGCGACGTTGATTATTCATCACCTCGTCGTACTCAAATACCTGCTTACGGATGTCGTAGTAGTAGGTTTCGACTTTTTTCTGTGCACCTTCCAAACTGCGGGTGAGCATCCCAGATTCGATGGGCATATCTTCTTCGACTTGGAAGGCATTCATTAATCCAGCAACGCGATCGCCACCAAAAATTCGCAGCAAGTTATCCTCTAAACTGAGGAAGAATCTCGTTGTTCCAGGGTCACCTTGCCGTCCTGCACGTCCGCGCAACTGGTTGTCAATTCGTCGAGATTCGTGGCGTTCTGTACCAATGACGTGCAAACCGCCGATTTCCACTACCTCGTTATGTTCGCGGGTAGTGAATTGTTCATATTCCTGCTTAACGCGGTTATAAGCTTCACGCAATTTTTGGATTACGGGGTCGTCGATGGGAGCTTTTTCTGCTGCCACAGCTACCTTTTCTTCTGCTTCCAGTTCGGGTAAACTGCGATCGCCATACTCACGCACGGCAATTTCTACCGCTTCTTTTAATAGCTGTTCTGTTTCTTTTGTCAAGTTGGTGGGGAAAATTTCTGGCGAAGCTCTCCAAGTTTTGACTTTTTTACCAGGGACAAAGCCTTGACCGCTCCCACCTGCACTCGGTAGACCACCAGCTTTTTGAACACTAAAGACATCTTCATCTTCTGGCTGGACAATCCGCGGCATAAAGTATTCCCGCAGCTTCAGACGTGCCATATATTCGGAGTTCCCACCCAGGATGATGTCTGTACCTCTACCTGCCATATTAGTAGCAATGGTAACACCACCTTTGCGTCCTGCCTGGGCGACGATCTCCGCTTCACGTTCGACGTTTTCCGGTCTGGCGTTGAGTAATTCGTGGGGAATTTCCAGCTGCTTGAGTAATCGGCTGAGATATTCGGATTTTTCTACACTAGTGGTTCCCACTAATACAGGTCTGCCGAGTTCGTGCATTTCGGCACATTCTTTGGCGATCGCACCCCACTTACCCGGTTCTGTCTTAAAAACCATATCAGACAAGTCTTCGCGTCGTCTGGCTTGGTTGGTGGGAATTACGGCAACTTCTAGTTTGTAAATTTTTTCAAATTCCGGTTCTTCCGTCTTTGCGGTTCCCGTCATTCCACCCAATTTTGGATACAGCAAGAACAGGTTTTGATAGGTAATCGTCGCCAGCGTTTGAGTTTCTGGTTGAATTTCTACGTGTTCTTTGGCTTCAATAGCCTGGTGCAGTCCATCACTCCAACGCCGTCCTGGTAGTACCCGACCAGTAAATTCATCCACAATTACCACTTCCCCGTTGCGGACGATATAGTTTACGTCCTTGAGGAAAAGTTCTTTAGCTTTAATCGCATTAAAAACGAAGTGTGCCCAAGGATCTTCCGGGTCAAATAAATCTGTGACTCCCAAAAGATTTTCTGCTTCCGCAAAACCTTCATCTGTCAGCAGCACGTTACGAGCTTTTTCATCTACATCGTAATGCTCGTCTTTTTTGAGCGTGAATGCTATCTCAGATGCTTGCAGGTATTTTTCTGTAGGTCTTTCTACCTGTCCAGAAATAATCAGCGGTGTCCGCGCCTCATCAATTAAAATCGAGTCTACCTCGTCAATCACGCAGTAATTGAACGGGCGTTGCACCACATCTGCCATTGATGTCGCCATGTTATCCCGCAGGTAGTCAAAGCCTACCTCGCTGTTGGTAACATAAGTGATGTCGCACTCATAGTTTTTCTGGCGTTCGCTGGGAGTCATGCTTGCTTGGATTAGCCCTACACTTAATCCCAAGAACCGATGCACCTGTCCCATCCATTCCGCGTCTCGACGAGCTAGGTAATCGTTGACGGTAACGACGTGTACACCTTTACCAGTAAGGGCATTCAAATAACTCGGTAAGGTGGCGACCAGCGTTTTACCTTCACCGGTTTTCATTTCGGCAATTTGCCCTATGTGCAGAATTATCCCACCTAAAAGTTGGACATCAAAGTGACGCAAGCCTAAAACTCGGCGTCCTGCTTCCCGGACGACAGCATAAGCTTCTGGCAAGATGTCATCTAGAGTTTCGCCTTTAGAGAGCCTTTGTCTAAACTCTGCGGTTTTACTTTTTAACTCTTCATCAGAAGTAGCCTTAATTTCTTCCTCTAAAAGGTTAATTTCAGTAACGCTAGGTTGGTATTTTTTAAGCTTACGAGCGTTGGGATCGCCCAACAATATTTTTAGCATGGCAGTTTATAGAACTGAATCAAGGGGGATGGGAATTAAAGGTGTGGCGGCATTGATTATAAACGTTTAACCCAACATAGCCGTCTTCATCCTGGATGGGTGTCAAATGAAAAGTAACTCAAAAACAGAAAAACTAACTAAATCAGTTTACTAAATGATTGGTTTTAACTCTTATCTTATATTTAGACTGCCTTCATAGTATCATTTTGCCCCCAGCTGGGGACAGAGAAGGCTGCACATGCGAGGTAGCGATCGCCGAAGTGGAGGAGGTAATTAAAAAATTATTATTCTTGTCCGCCTCTCTCCTTCTTTCTATCCCCCCATCCCCCCCTCCTCTGCGATGCGGCGGAAATTAAACTCACTAGCGCTGGGATGACAGCTAACACAACTACCAATCTGGACGGGACGTGGTAGCTTAACTTTTGGATGCAAAGCTTTGAAATAACGTGAGTTGTTGACGCGATAAGGTGTTTCTTCTTCTTGTAGCTGGCTACGGGAGAAAGTCGAAAGATATTTCCACACCAAGATGCGCGGTGGATCAACTAAAGGCTGTAGTTGTGCGCCGTAGTGCTGCGAGTCTTGTAGGAGATTTTTCCAAGTTTGGGTAGGTAAGACTGCTGGTGGCAAAGCAATGTGACAAGTGGAGCAGTTTTCTACATACAGTTGTTGCCCCAACTGGTACTGTGCAGGTACTATGTCAACAGTGCCAACTCCAGAGGTTGGAGTCGCACTGTAGGCGCTAGTTGCCGAAGACACAAGCCAGCCCATAACTATACTCCAAGCCAAAATTACTAAAAGTAAACCGAAAGACTGGCGTTTCAGTTTGCGATCGCTGTAAAGCCGGCGTTTTTCGCCATCGCGGGATTTACGCTTAACAAGATTTGACATTCCTCACATTCCCAGATATTCAGATGTGGCGCTTGTGCTAATCATAGGACTTACGCAGCATTGGCGGTGTTTCGGGCTTGGTATCTGGCGAAGATTGATTTGGGCGCGTCACCGAACAGCCCATCGTAGATATCGCTTTCTAAAAAAATAGTGTCCTGGCAGTTTTAACCTGACTCACTAGAAAAATCCGCTAAAATATCCCGGATTTCATTTGCACCAATATCTTCTCTGTCAGATTTTGAATAAATTGTTAGTAGCAAAATACTTGTAGGTGACTCAACTTGATAAATCAATCGGTATCCAGCACTTTTACCTTTTTGAATACTACTGTTGCGAACTCTCACCTTGTAAATAATATAATCTTCATCAATGCTTCCAATGCGATCGCCTACAACATTCCCTTGTTGTAATTGCTCGATAATCGGTTGAACATCAGAGCGAATGTTACGAAATCTCTTTGATAATCTGTAAAGTTCCTGCTAAAACTCATCGGAAAATCGAATTGAAACCGCATTATCACTCTGCATCAATCCTGTCCCATAGCTCACTAATTGGTCTAGTTTGACCAGCTTTTGCTTGCTGCAAGGCTCTTCTTAAGCTGGCTTTAATCTCCTCAACAGGTGTATCGTCAGGGTCAACCTCTTCTGCTTCTGCTTGTTCTGGAACCAACACAATTACCCGAACCTGATGAGGATAAGTGGTTCCCTGAATTGGCTCATCTAAAACTAGGTTTCCTTGAGAGTCAATCCTTCCGGTAACTTCGATCGCTTTCATCTTTTCTTTACCTCATTTTGTAGGAGATTTTAACACGCCTAAATCCAAGCAGGATGAGAAAGCTGAAGTTTATATCTGTAGACCAAATCCTTTATTTACAAAGTACTAACAATAGAGATAAGTGGCGACTCATCTCAATCCTTTTTAACTTAATATTCTGAGTTAGAAATTATATTTTTTTTAAACGTATCGCTGTTACATTTCTCTATTACAGCATCAAATTGCAATAGTGTTTAAAAGTCGTTAGGTAATCACTTTTTTGATACTTGTCAAAAGCGATATTTACGACGGTCACTGAGCTTTTTCGAAGTGCGGGCTACGCCTAATTTATCAAACTCTCATAAATCCTCTCCAAAACCGCTAGCATGTAAGTACATAGCGTATATACATTATATAATGAGTAACTCCTACAGCATTCGCAGTACCAAAATAGGTAACAGTACTGGGTTTCGGTTACCTGCGGAGTTTTACCGTGAGTATCCCCAGTTTGCAAATGCAGATGGTTGGATAGAGGTATTATCACCAGATACGGCAATTTTGCGGATTGTACTTAAATCAACTGAAGCAGAAGAAGAGGAAGATTCGTTAATGATGCGGCTATTTCTCGATTTTGCAATGACCGAAGCGCTGAAAAAGAATACATTGCAACCTTATACAACTCAGATGTCTGATGCTGCTCGCAAACTGATTGAAGGTGTCGAATTAGAAGACGAGTTGCTAGAAAATGGCTAACTTTGTCAGCGATGGCTGGGAAATTTATTTTCACCCGCAATTATTTGGCACTCAATATCAAGACTTATTTAACCGGGTTTCTCAATTACGCGAGAAGTTGCCGGAAGCTGAGTTTAAAACCCATGCGACTGTTAAGCTGTTTACAGCTATTACTGTTGTAATTGAAACTAAAATTTCCTCCGATCCTCTAGCAAATCATTTTGCGCTAACAGGGGCATTAAAACGGTATGGAAGGGTGAAAAAAATGGGCTTACCCGAAAGATATAGGCTATTTTTCAGGGCTTTTGATACCCCACAAATGAAAGCAATCGCAATTTTGTGGCTGGGTTTTCCCCGTAAAGAAGGTGCTAAGGATGACTGTTATGAGGTATTTACTAAAATGGTAGCGCGAGGAACTTTCCCTGATAGTTTGGATGACTTGATAGTATGCGAACTGACGCAAGATGAACCTGAGTAGAAGCGCAAACAAATATCTTCCACAGCAAGAAATACAGTTACCGTCACCCCGTATAGCAGTTTTTTAGTTCATCGAACTCACGTTAACACGCACAAATTGAAGCAGGATAAGAAATCTAAAGTTTAGATTAACCGTTGTATTAAGGTATGGGAAGCGATCGCAATAACCGCTCAACAACTGTTCTAGAACTACGTCCTCCCCTAGGAATGAGGCGATGGCAAAGAACATGAGGGGCAAGAAATTTCACATCATCGGGAATGGCGTAATCACGCCCTAACAGAAAAGCTAGCGCTTGGGTAGCCCGTTGTAATCCTACTGTACCGCGTGGACTGGCACCAAGAGCAATTTCCTCATCTTGGCGTGTTGCCCTCACCAATTCAAGGATGTACTGTTGCAAAGAGGTTTCCACTCTTACTTGAGAACAGATGAAACGCAATTCCTGTACTTCTGCCAAGGTAATACAAGGCTGCAAATCAGCAACCTTAACACCATGTTGGAGACTTTGCAGCATCTGAAGTTCTTCTGTTTCAGAAGGATAGCCTAAACTCAACGACAACATGAACCGATCCATTTGCGCTTCCGGCAAGGGAAAAGTACCTTGATACTCAATGGGGTTTTGGGTAGCAATCACAAAGAATGGCTGGGGAACTGCACGAGAGATCCCATCGACTGTTACCTGATGCTCTTCCATAACTTCCAGCAAAGCTGACTGGGTGCGGGGTGTAGCACGGTTGATTTCGTCGGCTAGCAGCACATTAGCAAAAACAGGCCCAGGAAGAAAAGTAAATTCGCCACTTTTTGGGTTCCAGATGTTGGTACCAGTGATGTCAGTTGGCAATAAATCAGGGGTGCATTGTAACCGTTGAAACTTGCCATCTAATGAACGAGCTAGGGATTTAGCGAGAAGAGTTTTACCAACGCCAGGGACATCTTCCAGCAAGGCATGACCACCAGCTAGTAGGGCGACTAGCACTAAGCGTATTGCCTCAGTTTTGCCAACGATGGTAAGAGCCAGATTTTGTGTTAAGGTGTCAATTTTATTTCTCATGCACTGCGGGGATTGGGGACTGGGGAACTCGGGGCAAGGGGCGATGGGGACTGGGGACTAGGGCGTGTTTTCTTGCCTCGCCGACACCCTAAAGGGTGCGGCTACAGGAACGAAGTCCGCGTTCGCGCAGCGTCCCGTAGGCAAGGAAAGGCGGACTACGAAAAATCAAGATTTTAAGCCTGCCTTTGCAGGCTTTGTTCCTGTAGCCTCAGGCTTTAGCCTGAAGGCTTGTAGGATTTGAAAACACGCTCTAGGAGGACAAGGGAAGAGAAATATTGGACAGTTCTCTCCCTTGTCTCTTCCCATTCCCCTATCTACAGTATTCCCACTTCATTACTCAGTACTCAGCACTCAAAACTTCTTTAGCAGCAATGCAGTCAAGATGAATTTGTGTTTTTAGGGCTTCTAGAGAAGGAAATTTTTGTTCAGGTCGTAAAAATTTTGCTAGTTGCACAGCTAGCTTTTTACCATACAAATCACCAGACCAATCAAACAAATGTACTTCCGCAGATGAATAAGTTCCATCCACAGTTGGGCGGTTGCCGATATTCATCACGCCTAAACTCTCAATAGGAGAAGTATCTGGCGTCTCACTGAGAATGAAAACGCGGACAGCATAAACTCCTTGGCGAGGCAAAAACTTTTCTTTTGGTAGTTGGAGGTTAGCGGTGGGAAAGCCAATAGTTCTGCCCAGTTGTTGACCTTGAACGACAACACCAATCAAGGTGTAGGGGCGTCCTAGTAGTAGATTTGCACTTTCGATGTCACCGCGCTCAAGCGTTTGACGGATAAGTGAAGTGCTAATACGCGCTTCTTGTGTTGGAGAAACGCTAACACTACTGCTTTGTGTGGGTAAATCGCCTGTACAAGTTTGTAAGGGGACTATAGTAACCGGGATATTGTATTTGGCGGCGAGTAATTGCAAATCCTTAGCAGTACCACTCCGCTTTTCACCAAAACAAAAATCTTCTCCGATGCTAATTTGCTGACATCGCAATTGTTGGACGAGAATTTTTTCTACGAACTCTTCGGGGGTCAAAGCAGATAATTCTTTGTCAAAGGGTAGCAGTACGAGTTGTTCTACCCCAAGCGATCGCAATTGTTGGACTTTTTCATCTAGTGGCGTTAACAAAGTCCGGGGTTGTCCCGTAAAAAACTCTTGTGGATGGGGATCAAAGGTGACAACTGTCGAGCGTACATGTTCATTTGGTGATGCAAGAGCTGAAGAGGAGGGAACGGGAGGATGGGAGGCTAGAGGGAATGAGGTATTACTTTCTTTCCCTCTGTCCTCCTCTCCCACTTCTCCACTCTCTTGTCTCCTTGCTTGCTGCAAGACTGGTTGAATTACCCTTTGATGACCAAGATGAACACCGTCAAATTTGCCAAGAGCAACAGCGGTTGGTGTTAGAGCCAATTCGGTCGAAGAAGCAACCCACACAGAACACCCATTTTGAGACAGATTTGGCACGTGGATTCTGGGATTTTAGGTTTATTTTAGCGATCAGCAGGAAGCTACTCTATGGTAAACCGCCTCGAGGAAGCTGCCAGAAAGGGCATCTTTAGGCATCTGCGCTGTATTGGTAAACGCACAAAAGGTGTCCTCCAGTTGTAGCCGTGTACCCAACAGGTACGCTCTCGCGCTGAAAGCTCTTGATCACCAATCTAATCTAAAATCTACAATTGCTTCGACTGCAACCTTTAAGCAGAAAATTTACTGACAGGAAAAGATTCTGATAAGGGAACTGAAATGGGAACCTGGAGTGCCATTCCTTCTCGTGCCATAATTGCACTAGGAAATTTCGCTGCTGCTTGTTCCCCTACACAATCCAAAAAGTCATCATCATGCGCGGGGTCGTGATGGTAAATTACCAGAGTTTTGACATTAGCAGCTTTTGCAACTTTTACAGCTTCTTGCCAAGTAGAATGTCCCCAGCCGATTTTCGGGGATTTTTGACAATTGTATTCGTCATCAGTATAGGTGGAATCATAAATCAGGATGTCGGCATTACGAGATAGCCACAGAACATTTTCATCCAGTCGGTCTGGATAATGTTCAGTATCAGTAATGTAAACAGCAGCACCGCCACGCCAGTTCACTCGGTATCCTACAGCTTCACCTGGATGATTTAAAGGTGCTGTTTCTACGATAATGTCATCAATGTGTATTGGTTTCCCCGGTTGAATGTTGTGGAAATTTAAATTAGCTTGCATAATCTGCAAGGGTACGGGAAAATTTGGGTGGAGCATCTGGTCATTCAGGCGCTGTTCTATGGTGGAACCATCAGGTGCGATCGCGCCGTAGATATGAAAGTTATTCCCTTTGACAAATCCTGGACTAAAAAAGGGAAAACCCTGCATGTGATCCCAATGCGAGTGGGTGAAGAATATATGAGCTTCTATCGGCATTTGGCGCAATAAAGATTGCCCCAAAACGTGCAATCCTGTACCAGCATCGAAGATTAAGCGTTTACCGCCCACTTGCATCTCAACGCAAGGGGTATTACCGCCGTAACGAACGGTGTCTGGCCCTGGACTGGGGATGCTACCGCGAACGCCCCAAAATTGCACAGTAAATTGGTTCTCTATCCTATACATGGGTGTTGCTTGCTGGATTGAGCGGGCGATAAATCAAAAAGTTGTTACTTATTTTGTCTAAGTGTATGCTGTCTCACCGCTTTTGACAGAAGGTGATTTATTGGTAAAACAGCATACACTGCTTCTAACTGATTTTAGTACAAGAACTAAGTAATATAAAGCACAAGTTTCAACTGATTAGGGACTATGTATATCGGTGATCTCAAGAGTGCTCTTACTTTATAGCCTACATTTTTCCCTGATGCATTTAACTACACGCAAATACTTGTCTGTAGATAAAACGATTTAAGGAAAGTTGAATTCCCACTGAGACAATTTATCCAGTCCAGTTCCGTACGTGAGATTATACTGCAATGGCGTTATACTGATGTAGTTTCTACGGATAACATGTACATCTAAAGGTACGTTTTGAGGCGAATTTGACCCTAGTGGCGGTTCCACATCCTCGATCACTTCTCCTGTTAACCAGTAGTACGTTTTTCCACGGGGATCGACTCGCTTATCAAACACATCAATGTAGCGCCGCACTCCCTGTCGGGTGAGAGTGACTCCAGCAATCTCTTCCAACTTCACAGCAGGAATATTGACGTTGAGCAACATTAAATCTGGTAAAGGTTTCTGTGCTAATTGCTCCACGAGAACTTTGGCAAAATTAGCAGCAGGGTGAAAGTCTTTAGAGGTATGACTGGTAAGACTCAGCGCTACACTGGGAATCCCTTCAATCAGACCTTCCATTGCCGCAGAAACTGTACCAGAATAAAGAATTTCTGTTCCCAAATTCGCACCTTGATTAATGCCAGAGAGAACCAAGTCTGGGGGAGACTCTAGCAAAGCCCACAGTGCCAACTTCACACAATCTGAAGGAGTGCCATCACAAGCCCAGGCCTTGACAGCAGGATGAAAAAGTGAGTCGATAATTTCGGCGCGAATGGGTTGGTGCATGGTTAGTCCATGTCCGGTTGCCGATCGCTCACGATCTGGGCAAACTACAGTTACATCATGATCGGCTTGTGCCAAGCAGTTGGCTAAGGTACGAATACCCAGAGCAGAAATGCCGTCATCGTTGCTAATTAATAATTTCATGTGTCAGGAGTCAAGGGTCAATTGTCAAGGGTAGAGACGCGATTAATCGCGTCTGTACAAGGGTCAAGGGTAGAGACGCGATTAATCGCGTCTGTACAGGGGTCAAGGGTCTATTGTCAATGTTTGATGTCACAAGCCAAGAACAAAAAACATACTTACATGCTCGATCGCCTTTAAACTGGTAAAAAGAGGTGTGGTTTTGACCCTTGCCTTTGTCTTATAAATGGCATATTAACAATGTTATTTGTCCTTTGTCCTTTGTTCGTAACCAATGACCAATGACCGATGACCAATGACCAATATCTAACAACTGTTTAGCATGACGAATCAGCCTAGCAATTTAGAGGCTCAACTTTTAGCACTGCGGCAAGAAGGAGAAAAAGCGATCGCTGCCGCCGATACCCTAGAATGCCTAGAGGAACTCAGAGTTAGCTATCTGGGTAAAAAGGGGCAACTGGGGGCACTGTTGCGGAGTATGGGACAGATGAGTGCAGAGGATCGACCGAAAATTGGGGCGATCGCCAATACAGTCAAAGAGTCCCTGCAAACTAGTTTAGACCAGCAACGCACTGCCTTAGAAGCCGCCCAAATCGAGGCACAGCTAGAGGCTGAAACTCTAGATGTGACTATGCCGGGAATTTATCGCCCCCAAGGTCGCATTCATCCCCTCAATGGCATTATTGATCGGGCACTGGATATCTTTGTTGGGATGGGCTACACGGTGGCTCAAGGGCCAGAAATGGAAACAGATTATTATAATTTCGAGGCTCTCAATACCCCGCCTGACCATCCCGCCCGTGATATGCAGGATACCTTCTATCTGCCAGACGGAAATCTCCTACGTACTCATACCTCGTCGGTGCAAATTCGTTACATGGAAAGAGAGGAACCACCTATCAGGGTTGTTGCTCCAGGGCGAGTTTATCGGCGAGATAATGTAGACGCTACTCACTCAGCGGTTTTCCATCAAATAGAACTTTTAGCAATTGACGAAGGATTAACCTTTACAGACCTAAAGGGCACTATTAAGGTGTTTTTACAGGCAATGTTTGGCGATTTGCCAATTCGTTTCCGTGCTAGTTATTTCCCCTTTACCGAACCCTCCGCTGAGGTGGATTTGCAGTGGAATGGCCGCTGGCTGGAGGTTATGGGCTGCGGTATGGTAGATCCGAATGTACTTAAGTCTGTGGGCTATGACCCAGAAGTTTATACCGGGTTCGCCGCTGGTTTTGGTGTAGAACGCTTTGCAATGGTGTTACATCAAATCGATGATATTCGTCGGTTGTATGCTAGTGATTTGCGGTTTTTGCAGCAATTTTAGGCAAGCGATCGCTTGAAATAATCAGCCAACATTGAATCGAAAAGCGATTTAACTTACCTCACGCGGGCTTTTATATTTCCGCGTTTAGGAAGTTGTCGGTAAGCATACTGGAGATTTTTTCAGGATGCTTTGTTTATCATTTACAAATCCAAAACTTTTCTTTTCAGCTTCTCTAACTCGTCGTCCACATCTTCCTCGGTTATCTGAGAAAGTTCGTATTCTAGCTGGGCTTTGCGTTCTAACTCGTTAGCTTTCATTTCTAACTCCCTTCCCTCCATCGCCTCCATGTGAGCTTGTATCCTGTCGTCAAATCGCCTGATAACCAGGATGGAATTTTCCTTGGCAATGGACAATGCATCTTTTTGTGGTATTAGGCTGGATTTTGGCTCACAGATAACGCGAACAGTCTGTCAAATTTGAGCAAACACGGGTTTGATTTCGTGGATGCTTCCCAGGTTTTTGAAGGTGCAACATTCACGTTTGAAGATGAGCGCTATGCTTATGGAGAACAGCGCTTTATTACACTGGGACTATTGCGTGGGCGAGTGGTGGTGGTTGCCCATACAGAAATTGGGGATGAAATTCGTGTCATTTCGATGAGGGAGGGAACTAAACGTGAGCAAATCATTTTCTTTCAAAGCCTCTCAAACTGATTGGCAGAGGATTGATGCAATGCAAGATGAGGACATTGATCTTTCTGACATTCCAGAAGTGAGTGAAGAACAAATGAAGCAAGCAGTGCTGCGGGTTGGGGGAAAACCTGTTGAACGGGGTCAACAGCGTGTCGATATCCTCCTAGATGCTTTCATCGTGGAATACTTCAAGGCAAAGGCAGGTGAGCAGCGGTATCAAGTGCTAATTAATCAGGCATTGGCAGAGTATATCTTAGCAAAAACAGTGGATTTGTCAGTTTCAGAAGTCAACGAGACTTTACCAGATTGAAGTAAACTATTCATTACGCAACTCCCCTTTATGCGATATGACTGCAATCACTGGCAAACGTCTAACGCTTGAGGAATATTTGAAGTATGACGATCACACGGATAGCCAGTATGAACTGGTGGCTGGTGAGTTAGTTGCAATGCCACCCGAAAGTCCAAAAAATGTCCAGATATCTCTGTTTTTGCTGGTAAATTTCCTCAAGTTTGTCCCGGTTAATCGGTTGAGCAACAAAGCTGAAATTGTTGTCTGTGGTTCTCGTGCGACAACTCGCATTCCTGATCTAGTTGTGCTGACAGATGAACTAGCAAAAGCCTTACAAGCCTCAACGAGATCCACAATTACCCTGGATATGCCGCCTCCAGCACTAGTTATCGAAGTCGTTTCTCCTGGTAAAGCTAATGAAGACCGGGACTACCGCTACAAACGTTCCGAGTATGCTGCAAGGGGAATTGCTGAATATTGGATTGTTGACCCGCAGAGGGACAGGATTACTGTATTGATATTAGTTGATGGGCTTTATGAAGAAACTGTATTTGCAGGAAATACAGCGATCGCTTCTACTATTTTCCCAGAATTACAGCTAACCGCAGAGCAAGTACTCAACGCTGAATAAAGCAATGCGCTTAAAAGGCAGACAGACGAAGTGATTTCAGAAGTGCGATCGCCGTCAAAACTTTCATCATCTCAAATACGCAGACGACCAGTGTCTCAAGGTAAAATGTAGTCAATAATTCCTACCCAAAATTCATGCCATGAGCCGACAACAAAATTTGTCACCTTAGTGCCAGATCAAGGAGCAAACTCATGAAGGTACAGCACCCTCTATTTTCCCAAGTTGCCTTAGCGCAGGACTTACCAGAATACAACCTCAAGCGCGGGAATGTTGCAACAATAGTGGAACATTATCCTATGCCTGAAGGGGAAGAAGACGGGTATAGTCTGGAAGGGTTTGATCTGCCCCATGTGACGATCGAAGTACCAGCATCTCAAATTATCCCCCTTGCCCAGTGGCAGCAAGAAGAAATAATTTTAGCCAAGTTACGCCAGCTATCTGGAGCGAGGCTGTTACAACTACAAGACTATCTCGATTTTCTCCTGCAAAAAGAAGAGTCTGGGCATCAGAGTGCTTAAAGCTGTGAGTGTCAAATTAGTCCTGAATGACTAGGGATATTTCCCACCTAAATATTTGGTGAGAAACTCTTGTGCGATCGCATCCCTCAATCAAGCTATTTTTTAGTCTGGCAAACCAGCCCATTACTGTCCAAAAATATTAAGGTGGTCGGTGAATGACACTAACCACCTTTTTGAGACTTTATTTAACTATTCCTGAATGACCGGGGATATCCCCCAAAGGTTCAAATCTACCATCTAAGTATTTGGCGAGAAACTCCTCTGCGATCGCAAAGAAGTGCAAGCGATTTTCTGGTCTAGCAAAGCCATGTCCTTCATCGGGGTAAAGTACATATTCCACTGGTAAACCAGCTTGTTGCATTGCGTTGACAATTTGGTCACTTTCTGATTGTTTCACCCGTGGATCGTTTGCACCTTGACCGATGAGCAAAGGTTTTTGAATTCGGTCAGCGAAAAATAAAGGCGATCGCGATTTGAGAAAATCTTCTTCTGTCTCTAAATTACCAACACGGTGATAAAGCATTGCTTTTAGTGGTTCCCAATAAGGCGGTATAGTTTCTATCAGAGTAATCAAGCTACTTGGCCCCACAATATCTACACCAGCAGCAAAAACTTCTGGTGTAAAAGTTAATCCCACCAAGGTGGCGTAGCCGCCATAAGAACCACCCATAATCGCAATCTTTTGTGGATCAGAAATGCCTTGTTTCACTAGCCAGTTAACAGCATCAATCAAGTCGTCGTGCATTTTGCCAGCCCATTCGCGATTGCCAGCATTCACAAATGCTTTACCATAGCCAGTGGAACCCCGGTAATTTACTTGCAGCACAGCATAACCCCGGTTAGCTAGCCATTGCGCTTCTGGATCTAAACCCCACGTATCCCGCACCCAAGGGCCACCGTGAACTAGCAGTACTGTTGGTAAATTCTGCACAGGTATTCCTACAGGCGTTGTGAGATAACCGTAGATAGTTAAGCCATCCCGCGTCTCGAAGGAAATTGGTTGCATTGAAGCTAACTGCAACCCTTCAAGTTTGGGTTGGTTACTAAAGAGGAAAGTGCTAGTTTTCGACTCTCGGTTATAGGCATAGTAATAAACTGGCCCGTTGTCAGTGTTGTAAGCTACCAGCCATGTTTTATCTTCCAAATCACGGCTGATTACAGAAAACTCTCCAGGACGCACCTTGGCTATTTCCTCAAAATCAGCGGCGATACTTTGGTCAATTACCTGCCATTCTTGTTTGTCTTTATAGAAAGAAACTGCTTGGATAACTCGCGTTAATGGCTGGATAATTATCCCCACAACATCATATTGTTCATCTTCAGCAATGACTGTTTCTTGACGAGTGTCTAAGTCAACAGCTAGTAGACGTAGGGCGTTGGCGTCGTGATTGCCTTCAATATAAAGTGTTTTACCATCAGTTGAGAAGTCAACAGAACTTCCTCCCTCTTCTGGCCCCCAATGGCGGAGAATTTCCCACTGTTGCTCTGTCTTGTTCTGCAATAACAGGTCGTAACCACCATCAGGGGTGCTAGCTGTGGCTGCACGTACTTGCAACTCGGCATCTGCTGTCCAACTGATGATGTTACCAGGATTGTCAGTGTCGAACTCAACCGCACCATTTTTCAGGTTGATACGGTAAACGTCGAACTTTTGGGGATTGTTTAAGTTCAACCCTACCAGTACTTGATCTGGAAATTTGGGTTCCAGTCCCACTACTTCGGCTTTTACACCCTGAAATGGTGTTAGGTCACGCACAATCTTTGACTGAACATTGACCAAGTAAAGGTGAAAGTTTTCGTCGCCGTCCGAGTCTTGCATATAAATCAACTGGTCGGCGTTATAAGTCCAGAAGAAAATGCGGACACCACGTTTTTTATCAGCAGTTAGTATTTGATCGTCTTCTTGTCCCACTGTTCGTAACCAGACTTGCAAGACATTGTTTTCGTCTGGGGCGATATAAGCTAAGTAATTGCCATCAGGCGAGAGTTGTGGACTAGTTTTTTCAGGATTCCCAAACAGAATTTCGCGCGGAATCAGCGGTGGTAGTGCAGATGACATATTTTCATTCTCTACTCGACCTCTTTATTGTTACTTGGTGGTGAAAATGATCATTCATCCTATTGGGTGAACCTAGGGGACTGGGGACTAAAGCATCGATTCAGTAATCGCAAAAACCCGATTTTTTCGGTAAAACGACCAATTTTCGTTGACTGTAGAGACGTTGCAATGCAACGTCTCTACTCCGTTGTTTCTTCCCAATTCCCAATCCCAAAGACCTATTGGCGGCAATTATCGCAATGTCCGCAACGCCAGTTAGCTGCTTCTTTGTCAAAACCAAAGGCGTTTAACAAAAACTGCCAACGACACTGCTTAGTTGTCAGGTATTGATGCATTTGTTTAGCAGCATGTAATTGTGTTGATGGCTGATTTTTGGTTTTTTGCTCAATGGTGTAATGAAAAGGGTCAAGCCAGTTTAACTGACCGTTGCTGTGGAGTAAAGCTAAGGCGATCGCAGCTTCGGGAAATTGTCGCGTCACTGCATTCACTTCTCCCTGTTTTGGTAATTTTTTCACAAGTTGCTGTGCTATTTGTTGTTGCGATCGCATTTGTTCTTGAAAAAACTGCTGTCTTTGCTTATCTTCTGAATCCAACCACCCTGTAGGTTCACTTACCAATGTCAGCGCCTCTGCTGGTTTCCCATCTCTTCCAGCGCGTCCAATTTCTTGCACATATTCAGATAGCAGATGCGGTGCATGAAAGTGAACTACCCAACGCACATCAGGTTTATTTATCCCCATACCAAACGCACAGGTACAGACAACAAAGGGCATTTTGCCACCTAACCAACTTGCTTCCACTGCACGGCGTTCTGTTGCACCCAATCCTGCATGATAACTAGCTGTGGCATAACCCATCTCTGCTAACCATTGGGCTAAATTTTCACTATCTCGCCGGGTACGAACGTAAACTAACCCAGCTTGTTGCGGTCTATTTTGAATAAATTTTAATAATTGTTGTTTTCTACCCCGTGGTGTCCAAGCTATGCGGACGCTGGGATGCAAATTAGGACGATAAGGATTCAGGCGAAAAATCTCTGGTTGCTGTAATTGTAAAACTGTTTGAATGATTTTTTGCGCTGATGGGTCAGCAGTAGCAGTAAAAGCAGCGATGCTAATTTTTGTTCCTGGTGGTTTTGATTGGAGTAGAGCAGGTCGCACCGTCCCCAATCTGCGATAGGCTGGTCGAAATGTCTCTCCCCACTGCACTAAACAATGAGCTTCATCCAAGATTAAGCTATTGATTTGCAATTGCGGGTGACATAATCTCTCCCACACTGGTGCACTTAATAAAGTCTCTGGCGATAAATACAGTAATCTTAGCTGTTGACGTTCCAAAGCTTGCAGAGTTGCACGGCGTTGAGATGAAGACAATTCACTATGCAAAAGCGCTGCTTTTTGGTGGCTTTCTCGTAGTTCCTGTACTTGGTTTTCCATCAGCGCTACTAATGGCGAAACTACTAAGGTTAATCCTGTTTGTAGCAGTGCAGGAAGTTGAAAGCAAATCGACTTTCCCCCACCTGTAGGCATAATAATCAGTGCGTCTTTTTGTGCCAATAAACTGCTGACAATTTCTCCTTGTGGCGGACGGAAATCTTCATAACCCCAGATTTTTTGAAAGGTTGAACGGACTTCGTTCCACGATGTTGTCGTTGGATGATTCATGAGCAGTAGTAGATGAGCATAATTTTGAATATACTCTCTACTATTAATTTATTGGTTCAGTAATTTTATCAATTGTTTCTGATAAGCTGATATTTAATATCAAATTACCTTATTTACACGCCTCAATAACCATTTTGGATTATGTACTGGAAAAATAGGAATGGTTCAATGCTGGATAATTGACCGTAGTTAATATCAATTCTAGTTAGCAATTTTGTTTTTTGAAACTACAGCAACACGATGAACGAAGAATTAAAACATAAATTTTACATTAGTACTGAAAAATCAAAATTGAATATCCAACTGATTCATGATTTTTTACAAACTTCTTATTGGGCTAAAAACATACCTTTATTAACTGTGGAAAAGTCTATAAAAAACTCTTTATGTTTTGGACTTTATGAAAATAATCAACAGGTTGGCTTTGCTAGAGTTATCACTGACTATGCAACTTCTGCGTTGTTAAAAGACGTTTTTATTCTTGAGCTTCATCGAGGACAAGGTTTAGGAAAATGGTTTGTTCAGTATATTTTGGAATATCCAGAGTTGCAAGATGTCCAAAGGTGGTTGTTAGGCACAAAAGATGCTCACGGGCTTTATCGCCGCTATGGGTTTAAAAATTTGACGGAACCGGAAAAAATTATGATGCGTTTAAATCCTAATACTTATCAGCAGTAAAGATTACAGTTACTCTGTGTATTTTGCACCGTAATTTTAAAATTATTTTAATAATATTTTTTTAATCTTCTAATTTTATAAAAATTAAATTGGGAGCATCCCAAATGTGTAAATTGCCTCTCAGACTAGAAGTCGCTGGCTCACGAACGAAGTCCGCGTTCGCCTCCGGTTCCGTTGGCGCAGCCGACGCACCAGAAGGAAAGGCGGACTAATACATATAGCCTGCGGAGGCAGGCTTTGTTCTTGTAGCCGCGACTTCTAGTCGTCCGGCATTTGATTTTTGCCTTCATTGGTATGCTCCCATTAAACATCACCATGTATCAAGCAAAAACGACTCACCTTCCAGATATTTATAAAGGTAACTCTTAGCAACATGTTGAATATCATCTGAAATCGATTTATGTTCTTTTGGATTATTCAGATGAAAGGAGTAATTATATATTATTGCCATGATAAAGAATCCTTCTACTATTTGTAAGTAACGCTCAGGTAATTTACGAATAGTTTGATATCCTTCAAAAAATGAGGATCTCACTTGAGGAAGTAAATGTTGAATTGACTCAGCAATATCATAAAGGTAGTATCCAAAGCCACAACGAGCAAAATCAATTGGTCGAATTTGTTCGTTGTGAAATAGATAATTGCTTTCATGTAAGTCTGCATGAATTAATCCCCAAACATCTTGTGTTTGACCCAATGTTTTCATCGTGCTTTCAATCTTTTGGGTTGCTACTGTCAGCATCCGATAATGCTCTAGTGAAATCAAGCCAAGTGATACTGCTGGGTAAAGTGCTGATAGTGCTGCACGCAGACGATTTTCATCAAATATTGGGCGGACAAAATTTTGTGGTAATTTCCACTGACTGCTATGGCGATGCAGTTGAGCCATTAATGAGCCGAGCTGGTGAGCTTGTTGTGGTGTTCGATGAGTATCCAAGATGTAGCCATCAATCCAACGTAGCAATGTGCAATAGAAAACATCTTGGGTGTCATCTGCTAACACTTGTGTCACCCATCTACCCTTTAGATTTTGCACTGGCTCTTGCACTATTACATTGATTTCACGACGCAAGGCCGCAAGCCACAAAAGTTCTGATTCGATAATATCTGGTCTTTGCCATATATCATCCTGTAACCCTGAAAATCCTTGGTGGATACGGAGGAGGAACTTTTCGTTTGGTGCTTCTACATAAAAGGTTACGTTTCCACTATGACCTAGAAACCGAAGTTCTCCCTGAACTACAGCATATTGATTGAGTGCAGCCTTGGCAATGCGTTCGTAAGCATCAGTCTGTGCCATTATTTACAGTTTCTCGTGGACGACCACCAGATTTAGCCAAAAAAAGCTTAATTTATCGTTCGCGGAGCGTGCCGGAGGCACACCGCCAAGACGAGGCAGTGCGTTGCGGAGGTTCCGGCAGTTGTAGCAACTGCCGTGCCAAGAGCGCCTTCTCTGCGAGAGTCTTTGCCAACGCGTTGGCGGAGCCTCTCGCAGAGAAGCGTCTCGTTGGCGCAGCCTCTCGTAGAGAAGAGAAGAATTATTAGAGCGTGCGTAAGTCGTATATAGGACTCCTATTTGATTTTTGAACAAAACTCAGTACACCTTTATTCCCTATTCCCTATTCCCCATTCCCTGCCTCTACGAGTGATTCAGCAATCAAATCGGATTACTATAGGTTTAACAACCGCTATATTCCCCTGGAAACTGAAGAGTTACAGCGGTTGGAGGCTGAGGTATTTTTACACTTTCTGCGAAGTTACTTCTGCTGGCTTTTCCTTAATTTGCAAGGATGCATACAACCTATTCAGTGCATTAACGTAAGCTTGCGCGGAAGCAACTATGATATCTGTGTTTGCTGCATGGCCAGAAAAGACTTTAGATTCGTGACGTAAACGGATGGTTACTTCCCCAATAGCATCAATCCCTGCGGTTACTGACTGCACAGAAAACTCAATCAACTGGTTGGGTACATTCACCACACGGTTGATTGCTTTGTAAACTGCATCTACAGGCCCAGTACCAATAGCTGCATCGGTTAATTCTTCACCTTCTGGGGTACGGAGGGTAACTGTGGCGGTGGGACGGGCGTTGCTACCACAGGAAACTTGTACCAATTCAACACGGAACAAATCGGGCGCTTGTTGGATTTCATCATTAACTATTGCTTCCAAATCCCAATCAGAAATTTCTTTCTTTTTATCCGCTACTTCTTTGAATTTGACGAATGCTTTATTTAATTCGGTTTCTGACAGTTCAAAACCTAATTCTTTCAAGCGGGTGCGGAAAGCATTTCTACCTGAATGTTTACCCAAAACTATTTGATTGTCTGTCAAACCAATCAATTGGGCATCCATAATTTCGTAGGTGAGCTTATTTTTCAACACACCATCTTGGTGAATACCAGATTCGTGAGCAAAGGCATTTGCTCCCACGATTGCTTTATTTGGTTGCACTAGCATTCCTGTCAAATTAGAAACTAGGCGCGAAGTTTTATAAATTTGACGGGTGTCGATATTTGTCAGAGGTTCTTGAGAATCAGCTGGCCTTCCGAAATAAAAGTTAAAATATTGTCGCCGGACGTGTAATGCCATGACCAATTCTTCTAGTGCTGCATTTCCTGCTCGTTCACCAATACCATTGATCGTGCATTCTAGTTGTCGTGCGCCATTTTTTACGGCTTCCAAGAAGTTAGCAACAGCCAAGCCTAAATCATTATGACCGTGAACGGAAATAATCGCTTGGTCGATGTTGGGGACATTTTCTTTAATGCCCTTAATTATTGCCCCAAATTCACTGGGAGTGATATAACCCACTGTGTCAGGAATATTAACTGTTGTTGCACCAGCTGCGATCGCTCGCTCTAACACTTGGTAAAGAAATTCTGGATCGGAACGAGCAGCATCCATTGGAGAAAATTCTACATCTTCCATGAATGATTTAGCGTATGCTACCATTTCTTCGGCGATCGCTAACACTTCTGTACGTGACTTCCGCAGCTGATACTCTAAATGAATATCAGAAGTAGAAATAAATGTGTGTATTCTGCCCTTAACTGCTGGTTTTAATGCTTCTGCCGCCGCTTCGATATCTGCTTTAATGGCTCTTGCCAAACTACAAATTACAGGGCCATTTTCTGTTCCCACAATTTTGGCAATTTTGCTGACTGCCTCAAAATCTCCAGGACTGGCAAAGGCAAAGCCTGCCTCAATTATATCCACACCCAGACGCGCCAGCTGTTTAGCTATAACTAGCTTTTCGTCTATGTTCAGAGTTGCTCCTGGACATTGCTCTCCATCTCGGAGTGTAGTATCAAAAATGATAATCTGCTCTGTTTTGTTTGTCATTTGCGGCTTACTGTATAGTGTTTACTTATGGCTCAAAATATCTTTAACCTTAATTTTTCTTTTACTCTTACCTTTGTAAATAATTGCTAAGACTATTAACCTTCTGTTTTTTCTATTTGGTCTCTGATATCATTTAAATCTATATATCTGTCAGTAGCATTACGCAATTCTCTAGCTATCATTCCCTCTGTTGATACTACCGTAATATGGGTATTTTTTGAGCGTAATAGTTCAATTGCTCTTTCAAAATCTCCATCACCACTGAATAATACTACTCGGTCATACTGATCTACTGTATTAAACATATCTACAACAATTTCAATATCTAAATTCGCTTTTTGGGAATAGCGACCGGAGGTATCATCATAATATTCTTTGAGAATTTTAGTTCGTACCGTATATCCCAAACTAATTAGAGCATCTCTAAAACCCCTTTGATCTTGGGGATCTTTTAAGCCAGTGTACCAGAATGCATTGATTAATGTTGTTTCTGACTGCTCGTGTTTGAAGTATTCTAAGACTCGCCGCGGGTCAAAAAACCAGCCATTTTTTTGTTGAGCATAGAACATATTGTTTCCGTCTACAAAAATAGACAGACGATTCATTGGAGAACCCATACAAATTTACACCTAATAATAGAAAAGAATTTAGATTGAACAATAGATTATAGCAACTCTCAAATGACAAGTTTGCTAATATCTCTAAACTAGCCCTTTATCTATAGCTTTTATCTTACCGCTTTCAAAGCATAAAATCGGCTTCAACATTGGAGTTGAGATACTGGGCGCTGAACCTTTTTCACCTCCGGTACTGCAAGTGCTACCCTGTGATCAAAATCTACCAATAAAATTGACTGCGTAACAGTATTCTTAGCTGTACAACACTAAAGTTTACTCCCAAAGAGGTAGGGCATAGGCTTAAGGTAGGATATAGGTTAATGCCCATCTATAGGTTTTGCTGTCAATAGAAGCCCACGCTTTGTAAGGAGCACCAACATTGTGCTAGAGACAGAAGACGCCCTTAGAACAGCTTCTGGTAGATCCCCCCAGTTGGGCTTCTACCTGTTGGCGAGAGTAGAGTAAAATCTCGCCACAACCAAGTGTAGAGGCGGAGGATCTCCAACTTGTGAATCTGTGGAACAATCACAAGTTGGAACTCACTTGGAAAAACAGAATAAGTTAAGCAGTGTCTGAGTTGGAATCTCCTGGGGGCTAGTACCAACACAAATTTGCTGAGGCAGAAAGGATAGTTTACAAATGTATAAGATTATCATTTAAGTCTTATTTCAAGTTGGTTGACTAAAACAGGGTCTAAATAAATAAAAGTGTTGTACCTAAATCAATTCAGTAACATCATATGGCAGAAGAACCTACATCTACCTTAACCAAAAAATATGTCTCTGCTGCCAATAGACTTTTAAATAAACCTACAAAAGCAACTTCAACGTTATCTGCACGCCAGTCCAGGCGAATGGCTCGCTTTGGTCATTTACTCGTCAGTGCTTTAGCAATGGGTGCAGCACTAGTGAGTGCTTCTGGTTTAGGCTTGGTTCAATTGATGGAAAATCAGGCACTTTCCACTTTTTTTCAACTGCGCGGGCCGATTGTGCCTCCAGAAGACATTGTAATTTTAGCCATAGATGATCAGTCAATATCAGTTCCCGAACAGTACTATAAAACAGATCCGCAACAGTATGCCTACCTAGAACTACTGAAATCTTTTCCTTATAAACGTGCTGTATATGCCCAGGTAATTGCAAAGTTAATCAAGGCAGGTGTACGCTCTGTAGCGATAGATATTGTTTTTGACACTCCGAGTAGTTACGGAGTTGCCGACGATCGCCAACTCCAAGCAGCATTGCAAAAATATGGTAGCAAAGTTACCTTAGCAGCGATCTACGAAAATTTTGAAACACATCAAGGGCCGTTCATGCAACTGACGGAGCCACAACAGATGTTTCGTACAGGGTCAGTGTCTATTGGTTCAGCTAATTTTCCTTTAGAGGTTGATGGTAAGGTTCACCGATTAGCCAGCGAGTTTACCAAGTTGTTAGCTGAAGATGATTTGTTAACAGCGAAACTCCCCTCCTTTGATGAAGCAGTACTCAGAGCAGCGCAAGTAAAATATCCTCAACCAAAGGGCGATCGCATTTATTTTTGGGGACCTGCGGGGACATTTGAGCCAATTCCCTTTTGGTACGTACTCGATCCGGAAAACTGGAACAACTATTTGCAGCAGGGAAAGGTTTTCAAAGATAAGATTGTGCTGATTGGTGCGACAGATAAGTTAAGCAATGATTATCATCCAGTCGCTGCTACCGAAAGTCCTGAGCGCATGTCAGGAGTAGAAATTCACGCCAATGCGATCGCAACTTTGATGACAGGTAAAGCAATCACCGTTGCAATTAAAAGTCCACCTCTGCGGGGTTTGTTTGTGTTGGTTCTAGTTGGCGGTACAGTCTTCATCGTTACTAGAAGCAAGCGCGGCGTTAATAGATTTCTGTCTAGCATTGCCTTAGCTAGTATTTGGGGAGGGATTAGCTATGTACTATTTGTATCTAGTCAGTTAATTTTTCCTACTACTATACCAATGGTAGCGATCGCAATGAGCGGACTTTGCTATTTGGGAACTGAAGTGGCTAGGGAAAAGCTTAGAACACGCCAATTAGTAGACCTTTTTCAAAGACATAAATCTTCCCCTGTTGTCCAAGAGATTATTAGCCAGCAAAATGATCTGCAAGACCTAATCCAGCAGCGAGATTTAGCCGTATCGGGAAAAGTACTTGCTGGACGCTACAAAATTGTTAAAGTTCTCGGTTCTGGTGGATTCAGTGAAACCTACATTGCTGAAGATACCCAACGTCCTGGTTACCCGCGATGTGTTGTCAAACAGCTAAAACCAGTCAATACTAAACCAGAAGCATTGCAACTTGCTAGACGTTTATTTAACTCCGAGGCGCAAACACTAGAAAAATTGGGAACGCATAACCAAATCCCCCAACTTTTGGCTTATTTTGAACAAGACGAAGAATTTTATTTAGTTCAAGAGTATATAATTGGACATCCTTTGAGTCAGGAACTGCGATCGGGCAAACCTCTTGAGGAAATTGTAGTTATCGAAATTGTCAGAGATTTATTGCAAACACTAACATTTGTCCATGAAAATGATGTGATTCACCGGGATATTAAACCTGGGAATATTATCCGGCGACACTCAGACAACAAACTGGTACTAATTGACTTTGGTGCTGTTAGAGAAGTCACCGTAAAACAGCTTGATAATCAAGAGCAAACCCCCTTCACCATTGGCATTGGTACTCAGGGTTATGCACCGAGTGAGCAATGTTTTGGGCGTCCCCAGTATAGTAGTGACATCTATGCAGTCGGCATGATTGGGATTAAAGCCTTAACTGGTGTAGCCCCTCAGGAGCTAGATAGAGATGCTCATGGAGAGTTAAGGTGGAGCGACAAGGCACAGGTGGGCGACTCCTTGGCAGAGATTCTTAGTAAAATGGTGCAGGATGACTTTAAAAACCGATATCAGTCTGCATCAGAGGCTCTTGAGGCTCTTGATGATTTGTTTAATGCTGAAAGCACATACTTTTTACCACAAGACGGCTCATCCTTATCCTTAAATGATCCAGAGGCTCCTACTACACCTTGGCCAGGAGCATCTTAACAAACCTACGTCTAGTATCAAGTCTGAATAATTAGTTATAATTACCACAGTAATTGCACCCCAAAGAGCCAAAGCTACCCTTTGTCTCCCCTCCCCGCAAGCGGCTACCGTGTACACAGAAGTCAGAAATAGTTGATAAATCCGGGTTTTACCCCACCCTAACCCTTCCCTTGCAAAGGGGAGGGAACTAGATTTTCCGGTTTCCCCCCTTGCAAAGGGGAGGGAACTAGATTTTCCGGTTTCCCCCCTTTCCAAGGGGGGATTAAGGGGGGTAATTCGACTTGTGTGTACACCGTAGCCGCAAGCGGGGAGGGGATTAAGGGGTGGGGTTCTTCGGGTTTAATAAGCAATCAAGCGAACATGATATAACTCCGTCCTATCCCTAATTTAATCTAACGATAGGAACTCTTCTCCTGCGGTGGGATGAATACCTATTGTTTCATCTATGTCTTGTTTGGTGATGCCCTTATGAATTGCAACGCCCAAACTTTGAATGATGTCAGCTGCGTTTTCACCCACCATATGAGCGCCCAAAACTTGCCCAGAATCGCCATCTACCACTAACTTCATCGTTGTTTGCTCATCCTGTTTAGCCATCTGAGATAACAGCGGTTGAAAGTGAGTGCAATAGCATTTTACAGATTCACCAAATTTTTCCCGTGCTTTCGCCTCCGTCATTCCCACACTAGCTGCTTCTGGACGGGAAAAAACAGCAGTAGGTATATAATCATAATTCAGTTTTTGCGGCTTGTTGCCAAAAACTGTATCGGCAAAAGCAGCGCCTTCTGCTTTTGCAACTGGTGTTAATTGCACACGGTTGGTGCAGTCACCCACAGCAAAAATGTTTTCTTGGGTGGTGCGGCTGTATTCATCTACTTTGATTGCACCTTGTTCACCAAGTTCAACATGGACGTTTTCCAAACCGAGATTCTTCGTATGTGGGATGTAACCTGTGGCAACTAGGATAGTGTCTGCTGTAATTATTTCTTGGCGGTTACCATTAATAGTCAACAACAAACCCTCTTCTGAGTATTTGATTTCTTGAGCAGTGCTGTTGGTGAAAAACTGAATTTCCCGCTTGCTCAAACCCTGTTGCACCGCAGAGCGGATGTCATCATCAAACCCAGATAAAATCATCTCATCTTTTTCGATAACGCTGACTTCGCAACCGAAAGCGTGCATCATGCTAGAAAATTCTGTGCCAATATAGCCGCCGCCAATAATTGCTAATCGTTCCGGCAAATAAGGTAGGTGAAACATCTGGCGGGATGTGATGGCGTATTCTATGCCTGGAATATCTGGCTTGAAGGGTTGTCCTCCCACAGCAATTAAAATTTTGTCTGCTGTAACTTTGCGTCCATCGAGCTTGATAGTATGGGCATCGACAAAAGTGGCCTGCTCAGAAATTAGTTCAATTCCAGCTTTTTGCAATTGCTGAGAATAGGAGTGGTTGATGCTATCGATATGCTGATGTACTGACTTCATAAATAGTGTCCAGTCAAAGTGTGTTTGACAGTCACTCCACCCGTAACGGTACGCTATTTGATTTTGCAGGGCGAAATCAGCAGCGTAGACAATCAGTTTTTTGGGAATGCAACCGCGATTTACACAAGTACCACCGATCGCTTCTTTTTCGGCAATGGCAACACGAACACCGTAGCTAGCTGCTTTTTTAGCTGCTGCCAATCCCCCAGGTCCAGCACCAATGACAAACAAGTCGTAATCAAATGTCATAAAAATCTGTTCCTTTTTAACTGTTTGGAAAGCAGAGCTATTTCATCCCTTATAGTCATTCAGGCAAATATTCATCTACTGTCTTTGGGTGGATCAAAGGGGTATGAAAACCCTTGGACTAGTAGCAGATTACGCCTTTGCTAGCGATTAGATATGAAAGGAATAGCGATCTGCTGAAAGCAGCAGCGCTTCTTTACGCGATCGCACTTGAAAGCCGCAACCACACCAAAGAAAAACAAGTGTGATATTTGATTACGGAGAATTAAGTAAAAATTGCATTTCCTCTGCATCCCGCATCATTCCCAGGTTTTCAAAACTACCCATTGCCTTAGTGGCTAATTTGCGGGCTTCCTCGGCACTTCCCCACTTTTTTTCCCAGCGAGCAAGAGAGCGTTGATACCGTGCTAGACGCCGTTTATTACTGCTGGTTTCAGCTACAGTTATGCCTTTAATTAATAGCTGTTGAGCGCCATCGCGATCGCCTTGTTCGACAGCAATATCAGCCAGCCAATTTTGAGCAGAATTGTTCACCCGATACCAATTAATTTTTTCTGCACTTTGCATAACTTCTTGAAAAAGCATTTTGGCTTCAGAATATTTACGTTCTCGATAAAAGATGACTGCCCGATGATAAAGAACAGGAATATAATGACGGATATGCTTTTGCTCTTCTAAATTAGCCTGAGTTACTAACTTCTGTTCTATATCGAGCCATGCACGCGCGTCTGTATAGTTATTTTGTCTGATTCGCAGCCTAGCAATATTCTCAGCTAAATCAGCCTGAACGCATAAGTCTACATGTTCGCGTAAAACCCATGCCCGCCGCAACATCTCGTCTGCTTCTTTCAAACTTTGGGGTGAACACTCCCGAATCAGCAGCCAGGTTTGGCGGATCATGATTTTCACTAAAGATGACCATTCACCACGTCGTTCTGATTGTTCTATGAGCCATTGCAACCAATCGAGGCGATCGTCCCAATAGGCATAAAGATTGGCGTAATGATTCAAGAGTAGCCATAAATCCCTAACTTCTGCATAGTGGTCTTGGTCTTTACACCAATAAAGCACTGCCCGCAGATTTCCCTCCTCTTCCTTTAACTTGTTGTAATGTATCCACTTTTCCCAATCTTCTCCGGCATAATTGTAGGCAAAATCTAAATACCATTTCACCCAGCGCCTCCGCGCTTCTTTCTCGAAATCTGGGTAAGCAGCTAATTCTGCTAAGGCGTACTCACGAGTCAGAGACAGCATCTCATACCGCTTAGTCTCTGAATTCAGATTCACTAAAGAGAGTTGCTGCAAACGCGCCAAGCCACCATTTACAGAATCAGGAGCAGATGTTAGTCCAGCAACCTCAGCCACAGCGGTGAGTATGGGAGAGTCAGGAAAAATCGCTAGTGACATCAATAACTTATGCGGTGGCTGTTCCTTTATGCCTTGCACTGATTGCTCAAAGCAAAAACGAGCCACATCACCTGTAGCGGAGGCTAACTGTTCCAACACCGAGTTCAGGGAGTAGCCACTGGATACTTGACCGATCGCATAGACAATAGCCAGGGGAATTCCGCCAGTGCGATCGTAGAGATTCTTAGAGTCTTCATCGTTGATAGTTATACCTTTTTCTCCAGCTTGTTGCTGAATCAACTGCAAACCATCATCTGGGGGCAAGTTTCGCAGACTGATTGGCAACAAGGCAATCCGCTCGCGGGTTGTAATTACTACTTTGACGCAAATGGGCAGATTATAAAGGAACTCTATGACCTCATTCCTGTCCTCTATAGTCTCCATATTGTCTACAATCAGTAGCGTTCGCTGTTTTGAGAGAATTTGGCGCACACGGTCAAATTGGTCATTGGGAGGAGATTGAATAATCGTGGGGTCGTTTAAAGCATTAGCAATCACCCGAAAAATCTCCCGCAGGTTACGCTGTCCCTGCCGCTGTAAAATACTATCGGGAATCAGTTCTTGCTGTTTGGCTGAAGTGAAAATAATCGCATCAAATCTAGGTGCATCAGCCAGGTTTTCGTTACTGGCTTTTAAACACAGGTAAGCTGCTGCTAACACCAACGCCGTTTTACCTACGCCACCAATGCCATGCACTGTGATCATATGTGCACCATGCTCTGGCGAAAGGCGTTCCAGTAGCGTATTCATCTCTACCTCGCGCCCAATGAATGCTGTGTAAGTAGGTGATGGCAGATTTTGGGGAATGGAGCGGCTATCGGTAGGAGATGCAGCAACACCTCTGCGATACCCATATCTTTGCAGAATGTAAACCAGGTTGCTGGACTTGACACTATTGTCTGACTCTCCTGTCAAAGTTTCTATGTCCCGATAGATATTGCTCAATCCTGCTCTGACAACAGCGTTTTTTCTGTGCAAGTCGTTACTTATCTTCTTCAAGCTATACCCGCACAGTAAGCCAAGTAACAGGTCTTTTTTGGTATTTTGCCTGTATCGCTTTTGGGTTTTAGCCTCCAAGTCAGTCAGTAGACGATCTATATCCCAGTCCTTCATAACCTTTCGATACCAAGCATTGGACAGATTCCCACCCTCTGACTGACTTGACATAAATATCACCCTATAAGTCCGTCATAAATGTTGTATTAGCAATATCTTAACGGACAAAATTTTTACAATGTCGTACTAGCAACATTGTAGTAAACAAAATATTGACAAAGCTTTAACAATTTTTTAACTCTGTCAATTGGCTGTTTGTAGTTAATTTAGTAGGTTACTTGTATCTCGGTAGCAAGGGTGGTGCAGAGATAACACTCACCACCAAGCTCTATCAAAAATATTGCCAGATTATTCTTTATAGGAGGACTGGATGAACAGAGCTATGAGATCACTAACTTTCTTGCTGGGACTGAAATCAGCAAAGCCTTATTTCCCAGAAGAAAAACAAGTTTGTTTGTTCAATAAACGTCCTATACTTTACCGGGACTTTACGCCAAAGTCTGTACAGGAATCAATCAATGCTCTGCAAGAGCGCTTGCAGGCTCAAGGTTTTCTGGCAAATATTAGTGGTAAATTCGACTTAGAGACAGAAGAAGCAGTAAAAGAATTCCAGAAAAGAAATAATCTCAGGGTGGATGGAATAGTTGGGCCACTGAGTTGGGCTTGCCTTTTCTATCCAAAGCTTTCCCGCATTCATAGAACCACGCCTCCAGAGCTACAGGATGCAGTTAAGGAACTGCAAAATGTCCTGTACGAAGAAGGATTTTCTAAAAAAAAGCCTGATGGATATTTTGACAGGGAAACTGAAAGAGCCGTTAAACGCTTCCAAAGAATCTATGGATTGAGAGATGATGGTCTTGTCGGGGCTGCAACTTGGGCTGTGCTTTTGGGAATGCGACAAAAAATAGATAAAAGCTTTCCCAGGTTAGTTTATTTTTTATCACCTCATTCTTTGTTTTTTTGGGAGCAATTTTTAATGATTTCTTCCATCCTACTGGGTATTTATCATAGCCCTCTACCAGGCCCATCACCACGATTTAATACAGCCTTAGCAACTGCCTATGCACTCACCTGTATAGTGCCTTTTTTGTTAGAGTGTCTACCATTGAAGCCTTCAGTTAAGACCAGTTTACCACTTTTACAATATGCCCCCTACGTGTTGACTGGTATCTTTTGGAAACCAATTATCAATTTTATGGGGAAATTGTTTTAACCGTTGGGTTCTTGAATCAATGATGTGCGATCGCTCATCTAGCTTTATTTGTGTAGCTACATTTAGAGTAGGGGAAAAGTGCGATCGCTAACCTAAAAAGCTTATCTCTTAACTTATCGGTTGCAATATATGATTAGTTCTCATCTCAGACAGACACTCTTCTAAAGACAAATTTTGCATAATTTCCCACCACTGCCCAGTATGCCTCATGTAAGCCACATTGAAGCAATCTTTACCTGTGTACTCTAATCGGACAAATCTGGATTCAAATGATGGGGAAATCGCATTTTCTCCAGGACAGTTATAAATAGAACAAAAGTAAAAGTAGTTGCGATACCATTTACCAAAAATATCTACCAAATAGTTCCACTGATAATCTTCAGGTCTGGGTAAAATAAATTTTGGCTTCAGTTCTGTGACAATTAAATCATTACATAGCTGCTCAATTAATTGTTTTTCACTGATAGGCACTTGCGGTTTAGGCTTTTTCTCAGGTAAGCGAATCCATCTTCTCTGTGCCATAGGATTTGCTAGTAAAAATTACTTCATCGACTATTACCATATCACTGAGTGATGTTAGTTGAGCAAGATTGAAAAATTATGTGATGATTTTTAAAATTTTACATGTTAGTAGGCATTGTAATGCCCACCCTACAAGCCTCGTTTGTTTAACCGCGAATTCCATTCATCTAGAACACCATTCAGTATTCAAGATAGGGGCGAAAAAAACCGATTATTTCGTAGAGACGTTGCAATGCAACGTCTCTACAGTCAACAAAAATTAAATAACGGCGGGTGCGGGGGTTGAACCCGCGAATCCCCAAGATGTTGGAGATGTTACCGATAACCCTAAATTCTTGGCTGACGCCACGCTTCGCGAACGTCCCCGAAAGGCAAGTTGCGAATCAGGATAACCCGCCATGAAGTATGAAGGATAAAGAATGAAAAACTTTATCCTTCAGCAATGTCTACAACTCATCCGTAGCCAGCATTTGGATAATACGAGGTATTCCCGGATCAAACCCGCCTAAATCCCAAGACAGCGAATCTTGAGGATCTACCAGCGTAATCTGATAAGGTGCAAGGGTGACATACACCGCCTTGACATTCGGATTCACCTTTTTGCGGTACTGCGCCAGCGCTTGACTTGGATGCTTATGACCAGCCCAGCTTTCTGAGTCAGTCCAGAAGCAAACTACATCTGCCTTGAACTTGTTTTTTATCATCCAGTCGTAAGCCACAGACGCATCTGTTCCGCCGAAGTTTTGGTTGCTAGCTTTGCGAACAGCTGAACTAAAACTATCTTTAGCAGTGATACCCAATTCCCGAAATTCGGTAGCAAAGCCGCGAATCATATAGTTTTTTTCCGCCTTTGCTGTTACAAGTGCCATTGTGGTAGCAATTTCACAACAACTTAGTCCCATATCTGCAACCAAGCTACCCATAGAACCAGAAACATCCACCGCGTGCATGAACACTTTACCTGTGGGTTGCACAACCTCAAAAGACAGTTCAACCGCTTTTTCTAAAATGTCCACAATTCGAGGAACTGGATTCCAAGTCTTTTTACTACGTCCTAATTTTCCACCAGATTCATAAGTCTTGAGTGCTTTCAAAACATCAATCGGATGGATGCGACCTTTACGCAGATGTTCTCTGCAATTGAGAACTGCTTCGACTCGCACTAAATTTGCGTTTTCATCAGTTCGCAATACACCTAAGTCAGTCAAAGAACCTAGGTTTCGCAACATTGCACCTATTGGCATTTCCTGAAACAGCAGTTGCCAAGCTTGCTTATCCATCTTGCCCACAGGTGCAGCCATTTCGTGGGTTAAGCGTCCTTGCGAAATAGCTTCATGGGTTTGGGTAGGATTTTGCTTGAGCCATTCATACCACCAAATCTGTGCCAATGCCTCTGAGGGGATTTCAGCTGGCAATTCTTCCCAGCCTCTGACTACCCACTCAAATAGTTGTCGGTGATTTTCTGTGGGTGGTTTGACATGGAACAATCGCAATGCATCTCGGTGGGAAAAGCCTTGACGTTGTTGATATTTCAACAACTGGTAAGCTAAACCCTTAACGTCTTCCCGTGACAGCCAAGTTTTACCAGCTTCCCGCACCACCTTACCAAACCCCCGCAGAGATTTAGTGTAATTTAGCCATTCGTAGAAGTGACTACCAGTGCGGACAACTTGCGGAAAGATTTCACCAAACGCCTGTTTTGCTTGCGGCGCTTCACCCATCGACAGCAGCACCAAAGCGAGGATAGGCGCACTATTATTGATGGCGCGTCCATCGCTAGCATACAAAATTTCTTCCGCGACACGGCTAGGATTTTCAGCAACAACTTGTCTGACAACCGCTACAAATTCCTCAGTTAATTCCTGCTTGCCAGCGTAGTAAGTGCTTTGTGCTGTGCCAATCAATAGACAACGGCGTAGCATCTTCCAAATGCCAGCGTCAAACATCCAACCGCCGGAACGTCCCTGAATCATCTCTGCTTCCCGTCCGGGGATAGGCTGAGATTGTGGTGTAGTTGTCTTCTTTTTAGCGAAAAAATTGTAGTTCATGACTTCATCTCCCGGCCCTTGCAGGCAAAATGGAAGGTGGCAGGGCAGGATTTGAACCTGCAACAACCGGCTTAACAGGCGATAACCCTAATTCGTCGGCCTTTTCAGGCAAGGTGTGAACAAGGATGTTTTTCGGCGCTCTACCATTGAGCTACCTGCCACATGAAAATTTAAAATTCGTCTTGAAAAGTTTGCCCGGAGGGAAACCTGCCCAACGTGGTGGCTCCTCCTTACACGCCAATTGCTACAAGGGAGGGAAACTCCCGTTCGCCCTACAGCCCTTCTCAAGAGAGGAGACGCTAATGCGTAGCTTGCTTCCCCTCAGGGGTACGGGCAACAAAAAGGCAGGCGTCTACCCTTGGGAGAAGTTCTGATGCCTGCGGTGGGGTGCGCCAACGGATAGCGAGTCATCGAGTGTTGGAAGCCTCGGCTCAGACAAATCTTTGCAACGCACTGGCTCAACTTTTCACAAAATGCAAAATTAGGTTAGGTGTAGCAGGGCGGGATTTGAACCCGCGACCTCTCGAACCCAATCGATAACCCTAATTCGTCGGCCTTTTCAGGCAAGGAGTGAAAAAGGATGTTTAGCGCTCTACCACTGAGCTACCTGCCACATAATTAAAAAAGTACATGTCAGAACATTTGGTGTAGCGGAGCAGGATTTTTACCTGCACCTCCAGAAGTTTGGCTCAAGGGTGTTTAAGTTATATGCGATAACCCTCGAAATGTCGGCCCTTCCGGGCAAGGTGGGCGCTCTATCATTTGAGCTATCCGCTACGGGTGAAAGCTAACTTCTTGATGAACATCAGCTTGTATTATTACTGTAGTGCATGGTATTACTGTTTGTCAAGTAGCTGGCAAGCTAATTTATCCACCTTTGGCGAACACCGACGCTCAGAAGTTCGGTGGAGCAGAAAATTTGAGATTTAAAGTTATTTGTATATTAAATTACATAACGTTTCAGAGCTTTATCTATTTACTCTCCTCAGAACCTTCTTTTTTCTTGGGAAAAAACCTTTTGCCCGATCGCAACTAATGGCAGATAAGTTTGACGTGAAGAAGAGTACAGCACATACTTAGGCAAAATTTTGCTGGCAAATTTGCCGTAACTTTGCCAAACGATACAAAAAAATGTCCCGATTTTTGCCAAGATAAGATATTATTTCCAAAAATTCACTTGGCAAAAATCGGCATGAGTGAAAAACTAATAGAAGACAACGGGAAAGCTTTTCTCGTTCTACTTTTGCCCATCTCCTTTTTGATTATTTTCCTGGTAACCACCTGGAAAATTCTGCTAGCTATAATTGTGCTGATTATTGGCTTCAATCTCTGGCAGCAATATCAATGGCAACAGTGGTGTCAAAAAGTTAACCCAATTTTCCATCAGTTGATTCGGGAAAATCAGGGCAGACTCACACCAATGGACTTGGCAATTAAGGGCAATTTCCCTGGAACTACGGCAAAACGTTACTTAGATAGTAAAGCTACGGAATTTGGTGCTAGTATACTTAACTCGGAAGATGCTGGTCAGTCATATTACTTTATAACTGCCAGTATTTTAGGCAATATCCTTGACAGCAGTGAGCCGGTGAAAGGACTTCCTGCTCAACCAGTTAGCAAAACTGCGCGATCGCTGCTGTCACCACCACCACCAAAACCACAGGAGGAAGAACCAGAAACTGAATCACTCCCACAAGAAACTCATCAGCAAGTAAAACGATCGCTGGAAAAACAGTTAGTTTTTGGTTCTCTGATTCAATCTGAACTTGCCAAACGGCTAAATGTTTATTCCAGTACTGTTTATAAACGGCGTAACGATCCAGATTTTCCAGAGTGGAGTCGCAGCAGAGACCCCGATGGTATTGCTTGGACATTCTCCGAAAAGGCTAAGGAGTTTTTCCCGCTGGAGGAGGAAGGTTAAACAATGCAAAATTGAAAAATTTTAGTTTTTAATTTTGAATTGCAAACCTACAGCTTCGCTGATGGTATTTAATCCGTTTTGTTCTAACTTGGAAAGCAAACCTGTGAGAATCTGGCGTACCATCAGTGGGCCTTCATAAATCCAGCCTGTATAAACTTGGATCAAGCTAGCACCAGCAATAATTTTCTCCCAAGCATCTTCCGAGGAAAAAATGCCACCAACGCCAATAATTGGCATTTGCCCTTGAGTTTGCTGCCAAATAAACCGAATTACCTCAGTGGAGCGATCGCGCAATGGTTCACCGCTAATTCCGCCAGCTTCCTCTTTGGGTGATTTGCCAGTTTGGTCAATCACCTGAGTTTTCAATCCATCACGGCGGATGGTAGTGTTAGTGGCAATAATCCCAGCTAGCTGATAGGTTTTGGCTAGAGAAATAATATCGGCGATCGCTTCCCATTCTAAATCTGGTGCTATCTTGACAAAAATTGGTTTTTGTGAATGATTTTCTTGTTGTAATAAATCTAAGATGGCACTGAGCATAGAAGCATCTTGGAGCGATCGCAACCCCGGTGTATTAGGTGAAGAGACATTAACAACAAAATAGTCGCCCAACTCCTTGAGTAAGCGAAAACTATTGAGATAATCTTCTGCCGCTACTTCTAGGGGTGTAATCTTGGATTTACCCAAATTTATCCCTATGGGTATTGACTGGGTTAACTCATACTTTTCCTGTGTCAAACGTGCTGCCATTGCCGCAGCACCTTTATTATTAAAGCCCATGCGGTTGAGAGCAGCTTTATCTAAGGGCAAGCGAAACAAGCGGGGACGGGGATTTCCTGGTTGTGCATGAAAAGTTACAGTTCCCAGTTCTGCAAAGCCAAAACCTAAACTTGACCAGATGTTAGCAGCAACGCCATCTTTGTCAAAACCTGCTGCCAACCCTACGGGATTAGGGAAATTTAACCCAAACAAATTTTGTTCCAAACCTTTATCGTGCAAGCATAAAGACTGCTGTAGGCGTTGGTTTACCCAGCTAGCAGGAGGGCGAACGTCCGTTTGTGATAGCCAGCTTAAACTGCGAATTGTCTGCTGATGTAACCACTCTGGATCTGTTTTTACCAGATTGAACAAAAGCGGACGAATTGCGACTTGATAAATATCCATTTGAAGACCTAACGCTACCCAAATTCGGCTAACTTTCAGTAAACATTCGTGGCGATATTAGTCAGTATACTTTTCTGGGCATCTTATATATTACAAGCTATTTTAACCAATAATTCAGATGGGGCAGCCGCAAAATCTTATAGCCGCCGAACAGCAGATCATTTCCTTGGGGCGTGTCCTCCAAAGTCTCAGAGAAGACGATAATGTTGACGTTTTAATTGAAACTACTATTTCTTATCTCAAAGAGCAATTTGACTACCAACTGGTTTGGATTGCTCTTTACGATCGCCTGAATCACATATTGTTTGGTAAAGGAGGCATCGCACCCGATAGTGACATAAGTTTTTTACAAAAACGGGTTGTTCTCAATCCTGGAGATTTATTAGAGCAAGTGGTGATTGAACAGCGTCCCTTGGGCGTAGCAGATTTGCGAGTTGAAATCCGCGTTGCAGAATGGCACAAAGTTGCAGAGAAATTCCACATTCAGGGAACAATTGTTTTACCAATTCGCTATAAAGACCGCTGTTTGGGTTTGATTTTGTTGGGTTCAGAACGCTGGGGCTACCTACTGTCTGGGGAAGCAAAAGCACGTCTGATGATGGTTTTAGGCGAACTGGGGGCAGTGCTTTATCAACATGAGATGGATTTGCAGCAAAAGCAAACCAAGCGACCCGATGAGCCATTGTTAGGATTGCTAGAAAATTTACGTACTCTGAGTAACCTAGATCAAAGACTAGAAGCAGTAGTGCAGACAACCCATCAATTTGTCTCCCCCAACCGGACAAATATTTATTGGTTTGAACGGGAAGGGCGCTACTTTTGGTGTCGGATGAGCAATCAGCTTGTCACAATGAATCGTGATTCTAGTAGTCAGCAAGCTGCGGCGGGAATGACGGTGCAGGAATTGAGCGATTTTTATTATGCTTTGTCAGTCAATCAAATTGTCTCAATTGGCGAGGCACGCAGTTCTTTGAAAAGCCATTTCACGGTAAAGTTACTGCAACGCCTGGGAGTGCGATCGCTTCTAGCAGCGCCGATCATTTGGCAAAAGAACCTCCTAGGTTTTCTGGCGGTGGAGAGCAATGAACCTCGGATCTGGACAGAGACAGACAAAAATTTTGTTCAGGGCGCTGCTGGGTTAGTCTCTCTAGTTGCACCCACCGAAGGCATGGAAAGCACTATCAAACAGATTCAAGAAGATGCCCAGCTGACTAGCCAAGTTGCCCAAGGCATCTATAGCGAGTCTGACTTACATAAAACTCTACACCTCTGTGCCATGAGAGTTTTGACTCGGCTAGCTGCGACTCGCTTTTTAGTGTTGCAGTACGACCCTGACCAGAATAATTATCAATTTATTTACCAAAGCCAGCCTCATAATCGCCGACCTTTGACGTTTGCCCTCGATGCTCTCAAAGAATTGGATGGACAGCTTTTGCAGCGTTCAAATCAAGCGGTGGAGATTGAGAACTTAGATGAAGATTTGCGCTTTTTTAACTGGCGTTTACCTTTAGTAGAAAATGGCGTGCGATCGCTCCTAATTTGCCAATGTGCTCAAGGTCATATACCAGCACTTTTGGTGATCACTCACGAAACCCACCGCTCATGGACAACTTTGGAAAAGGAATTACTTTGGGCTGTCAGTCAACAAATTGGTGTAATTGTTCGTCAGTGGCAATTGCACACTCGCAGCCAGCAGCAAGAAAAAATTTCCCAGACGTTTGAACAATGTCTAGGCATCCTGACACAAGCCCAGAACGGCAAAACCGAATCAGTAGAAAAGCATTTGGAACGCACGGCACTGGAACAAATAGCATCTGTTCTCGGCTGTCCCTTAGCGGTATTGTTATCCTGGTCGCCTGGTCAGCAGTGGGCAAAAGTTATACCGGGGGTAATTACCAATACTCAGTTTGGGATTTTTTCTGATGCATCTATTCCCATCAAGGCTGAGGCGCTAATTCAGTGGGCGATCGCTCAAGAGGGTTACTTGACTCTGAAGATAGCTGATTTACCCCCAGAAACACGGAAATGGTTCAATGCGCCTGATATCGGTCAAATTTTGGTAATGGCGTTACGCACCACTGCTGATTGTGAACCCACAGGTGTCGTTTTGTTAGCAGACCATCATCAGCGTCGCTGGTCAGAACAAAGCCTCAATGCTACAGCAACGCTAATTTCTCAATTAGCTTGGTGGCGTCGTCAAAAGCAAATTACCCAACTTCTAGAGTCTACAACAGAGGAATTACGACAACTCAATTGGTATAAAAATCGTCGTTTGGAGGAAATCCAAAGAACAGCAGCACTGTCACTCAGTCAGATACATGATTTGGGCATTCCAACTAATGAACTGACTCAGATGCGCTACCAGCTATTGCTGCGGCAGTTAGACCAAACAACCACCTCTATAAGTGGACTGCTAAAACTTGAGCAGTGGCAGCTGCATATCACCTGGGAAACTATGCCAATAGCCAGTTTGTTGAAGCGATCGCTCGAACGAATCGAAAATTTAGTCAAACAACAGAAACTGTGGATTGGTGTGCATGGTTTGGGACAACCCATTGAAAGTGGGGAGTTACCAAAAAGCTCTTCATTGGACAAAAGGGTTACCTCAAATTCTCAATCCTCAATGGCGATCGCTGGCGACATTGTAAAAATTGAATTAGTTCTCCATGAATTGTTAGTTGCTGCCTGTAACCGTTCTTCCGGTGGCAGAATTGACATCTGGTGTCGCCGCTTAGATGAGAAATCGCTAGAACTGTCGATTACAGATAACGGCACCATTGAACCACAGCTAATGGCAGCGTTATGTCAAAATACACCCAAAGATGTGTTTGCTTCCTCCAATCTCAACCTACCACCAGGTTTACATCTGCTAATCTGCCGAAACCTCATGCAAGAACTGGGAGGAGAATTGCATTTCTATCAATTACCCGATCATCGGGTAGTTAGCCGCTTGCTTTTGCGGTTAGCAGATAATCATTAGACCTGTCGCAAAAAAGTTTTATTGATGACTATTCCCCGTCAACAAAATTAAAGTGTATTTGGGTCAATTCCTTGCTGTTGTAATCTGGCTAATAAATTTTGCAATTGTTCTTCTGGGGTTTGGTATCTGTTACCATTTTCGTCATACCAAAACAGCCATTCTCTTGTTCGTCCTTGATAAATACCCTGTTCCCGTCCAATACCTAAACCAATTTCGCGTATCCAAACTTTATCGCCTGGTTGTAAAATATATTCACCATTAATTAAGCGATAAACTTCTAAACGTTGACGCTTACGACGTAGTCGTGTTGGTGCATAAATGATATAATACAAAATACCTAATTCTGCATAATCAATTTTTTTCTGCTCATATTCGCCATTGTAAGTTTGAGAAACAACTTCTAAAGCTAAAATTGGTGGAATACCCTCTTCTTCCCACAAAACATAACTAGAACGTCCATTTTCTCCCACAAAACGTTCAACACCCAAACTCAGGAATCCATCAGGGACTATGGCTCCTTTATTAGGTGTATAGTAAACTCCCATGTTAATGCCGAAAAACCAGTCATCGCGGTTTTGCCAAATCGCGGCTAAGATGGCTAATAATAAGTTGGGAATTAATATTTGTAGTTCGTTATCCACAGGAGTATCATCTGAATCTGCTAATTCTGCCGATGAAGGTAGACACTCTAAAGGATTGTAGTTGAACATAAGCAGTTATTAACCCCCAAAATCTAGGTTTAAACTTAGTTGTCCATTATTCAAGGGTACCTCAGTCTGTTTGTAAGAGACTTTGGCTTTGATTTCATCCATAGCCAACCACAAATCTAACAACGCTTTAGATTTTCTTTACGAATCAGATCTAAAGTATTTAACGTGAGTTCGGGATAAGAAAGGGGGCAGAAAGCAAATGTGCTCGATGGCGATCGCAGGCTTCTTAAGTTGGTGGCAGTAGGCGATTAAACCGCAGACGATGTTGACGCTTGCAGTTGACAGGCGATCAGTGACGGGAATGCGATTGGCGGGGAGATATTCTTGCATTGGTCAACGATAGTCTCAATGATCGAGCGTTTCCTGAGCAACAGGCGATCGCTCAACGACATGAAGCGAAGCCAAAACAGGAACGCAGATAAGCACACAAAGGCAGCAGGGTGCTGGGCATCCACTCGTGCATTGCGATGGTAGCTGACCAAACCGGGGAAGTATGCTTGCCACTGAACCTGTACTTTATCCTGGTAGTAGGCTTCGAAATTTCGGTAACAAGACTGATGAAAGCCGCTCAGAATCGTCATGATCTCGCTCAAACACAAACTGCGCGATCGCTTTCTTTTTTGCAGCCCATTACCCAACAGTTGCAGATCCCACTTTGGTTCAAAGGTTTGACAGAAGTCATCGACAGAACAGAATAGTTCTTCTAGAGTGAACATAGGGCAAGCAGATGGATGAGAATTTAGCACTTTCAGCCTACCTGTTTTGCCCCCTTTCTTATCCCGAACTCACGTTATTTAATAACACAAAAAAAGGGGACACCCAGAAGCACCCCCGTAAGCTTTGACACAAACACTGCTGCTTTAAACCTGAACTGCCAACTTTGCTTCCGTAGCTGTTAACCGCTCATAGGCAGCACGCATTTTCAAACCTGTAAGCACTTGGAACAAACCAGTACCATTATTGGAACCTGGATACTCGCGGTGCTGGAGTAACAAGTGAGTCATCTCACCTTGGTATTTGGTCGATGTCTTGCTGAGATGGGTTTCGATATAAATTACTTCTTCCAGGTTGTCAAATTGACCATCCACCTCTAATACTGAGACGTAGCGGCCGTAGTAGACATCTGAACCGTAGTACACTTGCATACCAGGGTAAGAACAGGTCAGCTTGCGTCCACAGGGAGTCCAATTAATTGTTGACCCTTCATCAAAGAGGTAGGTTGGCTCAAAGCCTTCCTTGCCTTCCCGCTGGAGCATACGTACCCGCAGGACTCGGCGCTCTGTGTCGTTTTTGATCAAGTTTGTTGGTAATACCTGGAGAACCACATCCGCAAATTCTCTTTGTGGTTCAATAAACTTATCAAAGTCAGGTTTACGGGAATTGATTTGAGCTAGGACATCTTCGTAGCGGTGACCACGTTCAGCCATATCTCGCTGGATTTTCCAGGCAATTTTGACTTCATCGCTGATGTCAAAATAAACGCTGAAATCAATCAGCGATCGCACCCGCTCATCGTATAAAGGATGTAACCCTTCAATGACGACAATATGATTTGGCTCCACCCGCTCTGGCGGATCGAGCAAGCCGGTTTCGTGGTTGTAAATGGGCTTATCAATCGCTTGACCATTTTTGAGCGCTTTAATTTGCTCATACATCAGGTCAAAATTATTTGCCCTAGGGTCTAGTGCAGTTATTCCAGTTTCTTTGCGCTGTTTGCGATCTAAAGAATGATAGTCATCTAAGCAGATAACCGTCATTAAATCTTCACCAAATAAATCTATCAAACGACGCAAAAATGTAGATTTACCGCACCCAGAGTCTCCGGCTACTCCAATCAGTACCACCCGTTCCGACTTACTTGTCATAGATCTCCTCTAAATAATAAAGTTGTGTCAATCAATAATTTTTCACACAGCAGATTTTGAAGCCAGGAGTTTACCCCTTTGGTTTGTCCCGCATTCTTGCTACCCAGCACAGCTATAAAATATCAGACGGGTAGACAACAAAGTAATACTTGTTACTCGTCAGACTAGTTCTGAATTCGGTGCTGGTAAGTATTTAATCCTAGTGGTACATTTGATTTTAACAGAAGGGGGTATCCCATACAATATTTGCTGTCCAGAAGAATCTAGTGGTTCGACAATCATTTGGATAATTTAGTTGTTAATTTTAAAAAAGTGAACATCACTACCCATAATTGATGTAGCGATCCCCGTCACTTAGATCAAGTCTATAAGGTATAATTTTTTTTAGCAGAAAAATTTTTACTATACTAATTTTAATTGGCACTCAAGCAAAGCTTGAGATACTCAAAGGCAAAATCTATCCAAAGAAAGAATTGCCAATTTAACACTAGTCAAATGCTTGGCAGTAAATTTCTGGACTTGCTCCAAATATTAAGTGTGAGCGTTCTGGCAAGGTACTGATAGAGGTTGACAGATTTTTCACATCAAGTCAAACTTATTATAGTTGTTCATATTACGTTTTACTCTATCGTCATGTTCATAGCTGGAGTTGTCCTAGTTGTGTAATTAGCCGTATGCAGTACACAAAATCTAGCTAACAAGATTTTGGGAAATGATTACAGTTGGAGAAGTAAAACCAATCGGAAGAAAACCTTCCGGGATTGGCATCCTCTGATATAAACGCCCAGATTACACAAGCACAACCGCAGTCTTTGGGGGCAGACTCAATGATGGCTTCTACCAATCAAAGCAAGTCTCCTACAATATCTGCCATTGCAATTTGCCTATTGGATAGTTAAAAAGCTATCTTTTGATGGAAATCGTAGTTCACGAAAAAAAGATTAAATTGACTCATTATTAACATTCTCCAAAAGATTTATCCTTTACCTTAGAAGGTGAACAGGTGTGTTTTTTACGATGCCTGCATGTCTTTGGTGAGTGTACTTAGCAAGGCATTATTTAATAATGCCGTTTTCCCAGAGGGTCAGTTTTGTGAAACGAAAATCCGGTAAACTAAAGCTGGCATGGGATGGGAATAGTTTTTTTGAAAAACGGTTAAGTAAATATCGGAGTGGTAGAACGAATGTACAATCAAGGTGCTGTTGAGGGTGCTGCCAATACAGAATTAGGTAGCCGCGTCTTCGTCTACGAAGTGGTGGGTCTGCGTCAGAGCGAAGAAACTGATCAAACAAACTACCCAATTCGTAAAAGTGGCAGTGTGTTCATCAGAGTGCCTTACAACCGCATGAATCAAGAAATGCGACGGATCACTCGCCTAGGCGGCAAAATTGTTAGTATCCAATCATTAACTGCTCTAGAGCCAGTCAATGGTAAAGCCTCATTTGGAAATGCTAACAGTGAAGCAAACGAGTTAGACACATCTGGGGAGACTGCTAACAGTGGGGGGAATGGTAAAGCCACACCTGTGAAAACTAACAGTGAAGTAAAAGGCTTCGCTCAATCACCTGCTGAAGAACAGCTCAAGAACAAGGACAAAAAAGGCAAGACCATGACTCAAGCGAAAGCTAAAAAAGACGCCCACGGTGACGTTCCTGTTAACATTTACCGTCCCAATGCTCCGTTTATTGGCAAGGTAGTATCTAATGAACCGCTAGTCAAAGAAGGTGGGATTGGTATTGTTCAGCACCTCAAGTTTGACATTTCCGCTGGGGATTTGAAGTATGTGGAAGGTCAAAGTATCGGCATTATTCCACCAGGATTAGACAAGAACGGCAAGCCTGAAAAGCTCAGACTGTACTCGATTGCTTCAACTCGTCATGGGGATGATGTAGATGATAAGACAGTATCACTGTGCGTCCGCCAATTAGAGTATAAGCACCCTGAAACCAGCGAAACAGTGTATGGTGTTTGCTCTACTCACCTGTGTTTCCTGGAACCTGGGGCAGATGTGAAAATTACAGGTCCCGTGGGTAAGGAAATGTTGTTACCCCAAGACCCCGATGCCAAAGTAATTATGATGGCAACCGGAACAGGTATTGCGCCAATGCGGGCTTACCTCTGGCGTCAGTTTAAGGATAAAGAAAGAGCTGCTAACCCAGAATACGAATTTAAAGGATTCTCTTGGCTAATATTTGGTGTGCCGACAACTCCAAACCTCTTATATAAGGAAGAACTCGAAGAAATCCAACAAAAATATCCTGATAACTTCCGCCTCACTTGCGCCATCAGCCGCGAACAGAAAAACCCCCAAGGCGGCAGAATGTATATCCAAGACCGCGTAGCAGAACATGCAGATGAATTGTGGCAGTTGATTAAAGATGAAAAAACCCACACATACATCTGCGGCTTGCGAGGTATGGAAGAAGGTATTGATGCAGCCTTAAGTGCTGCGGCTGCTAAGGAAGGTGTAACCTGGAGTGATTATCAGAAGGAACTCAAGAAAGCCCATCGCTGGCATGTAGAAACTTACTAAGTACACGTCACTCTAAAAAAGGGTCGAAATTTAATTTTTTGTAGGTTGGGGAGCCAGTGCGTTGCGGAGGTTCCCTCCGTTGTAGCACCTGGCGTTTGAGGAACGAAACCCAACAAGCGCCCAAACGTTGGGTTTCGCTCCGCTTAACCCAACCTACAGTTAGTATTTCCAACCCTTATTAATGGTGAGATGCACTAAGTTAGTCTATTAGTCATTAGTCATTAGTTTTAGACAAAGGACGAAGGACAAATGACAAAGGAAGCAGGATAATCAGTAGGTAGAGCGTTTGCTCTACCTACAATTGTTATTGGTGGAATTGGGTGCAAAATTTGTGGGCGTGAAGCTGGGAATACTGGGATTAGGCATTGTGGGAACGGGTACAGTGCAGTTATTGCAAGATAGGACTGGGCGTCACCCGTTGTTGCAGGAGATAGAAATATATCGCGTGGGAGTCCGATCGCTCCATAAACCCCGTAGCGTAGAATTACCTACGGAAATGTTAACTACAGATTTAGAAGCTATTGTCAATGACCCGGCGGTAGATATAGTCGTTGAGGTCATGGGTGGGTTAGAACCAGCGCGATCGCTAATCCTCAAAGCTCTAAATAATGGCAAGCACGTAGTTACTGCCAATAAAGCAGCGATCGCCCGCTTTGGGGCAGAAATCTTTACAGCTGCCAATCAAGCCGGGGTATACGTCATGCTAGAAGCTGCTGTTGGTGGTGGTATCCCAGTGATTCAACCCCTAAAGCAGTCTTTAAGTGTTAACCGCATTGACGCGATTACTGGCATTGTTAACGGTACGACTAACTACATCCTGACGCGGATGCAAACAGAAGGCAGCAACTTCGACGACGTGTTAGCTGATGCCCAACGATTGGGTTATGCTGAGGCTGACCCGACTGCCGATGTAGATGGCCTAGACGCAGCAGATAAAATTGCCATCCTGGCATCATTAGGCTTTAGTGGACGGATTAACCTGCAAGATGTCTACTGTGAGGGTATTCGGCAAGTCAGCAAGACAGATATTGCTTATGCTGAAAAATTGGGATTTGTGATTAAGTTGCTAGCGATCGCTAAACGCAATACTCCCTCGTCCCCCCTCTTTGTTAGAGTCCATCCCACCTTAGTATCTAAAACACATCCGTTAGCTAGCATTAACGGCGTTTATAACGCTATTCTCGTCGAAGGGGAACCCATCGGGCAGGTAATGTTTTTCGGGCCTGGTGCTGGTGCTGGTGCAACCGCCAGTGCCGTATCATCTGATATTTTAAATCTAGTTGCTATTCTCAAAACTAATACAGTAGTTCCAAATCCATTATTAGCTTGTGGGCATCAAGAATACTGTCAAATTGCGCCAATGGCAGAACTCATAACTCGGTTTTACGCCCGTTTCCTCACAAAAGACCAACCTGGAGTCATCGGCAAATTGGGTACTTGCTTTGGCAACTACGGCGTTAGCTTAGAATCAGTTGTCCAAACTGGTTTTCAGGGGGAACTAGCAGAGATTGTGGTTGTTACCCACGATGTCCAAGAAGGAGATTTTCGGCAAGCTTTGGCAGAAATTCGGAATCTGGAAGCGATAGATTATATTCCCAGCTTACTGCGTGTACTTTGAGAAGTGAATAAAACCTATAAACTTTGCAACTAATTTTAGCGACAGGAAGGAAGTTATATAGTTAATTGTGCCGTACAATCAATACTGGTTAATCTAGTATAAAAAATTAATTTAGTTTATACGGTAATTACGATGACAAATAGACCTCCAACCGATCCAGAGTCATCACAAAGAACTGCCCTTGGCTTTGATGAATTTATAGCCGTTCTGGTTGCCTTCGCTACTATTGGAGCGATTTTGTTTTGGTCATTTTCCCGTAGGGATTCTAGTTGGAACTTAAACGGGTTGCTGTCGCCTTCCCCAACGCCGTCTAACAGCATTCAACCAAATCAAGTGTTTCCCTCCCTTACTCCGAAGGTAGAACCAAATGCAGTCCCCAACTTCAACGCCTCGCCGTCACCTCTACCTAGGGCTGTTGTTGAACCAAACACAACTTCATCCCTAACTGACAGCGCGACTCCTCCCTTGGTATTTCCATCAATTAACGTAGCCCCAACTCAATCGCCACAGTCAAAGATACCTGTATCTCCCTCAGAAAGCTTTGAGCCACCAGTTATAGCAGCAGCATTGCCTTTAGTGACTCCATCTGAGAAAAAATCAACCATTCCACCGCCAATTGCATTTAACGATGTGCCCGATAACTTTTGGGGTCGGTCTTTTATCAATGTTCTTTCTTCTCGTGGTATTCTCAAGGGATTTCCCGATTATTCTTTTAGACCAAATCAGCCTGTAAATCGCGCCGAATTTGCCGCCATATTGCAAAAAGCTTTTGACCAAGAACTGGGTAAGACCACAACAGCATTTAAAGATTTACCAGTAAAATTTTGGGCAACTCCAGCAATTGACCAAGCCCTCAGTACCGGATTTTTAAAAGGCTACCCTAATAAAACCTTCAAACCACAACAAAAAATTTCGCGCGCGCAAGTTCTAGTTGCTCTTGCTAGTGGGTTGAATTTAAAAGCACCCGCTTCTGCAAATCAGATTTTGAGTGTTTATAAAGATGCCAAAAATATTCCGCAATATGCTAGCGGTAAAATAGCAGCTGCTACAGCCAATGGTCTTGTGGTTAACTATCCAGATCCACAAATTCTTGCTCCTAACCGAGAAGCTAGCCGTGCTGAGGTAGCGGCAATGATTCATCAAGCTTTGGTACACTTGGGAAAGTTAAAGACAATTCCATCGCAAAATATTGTGCGATCGCAAAACATATCCATTCGTGCAGTGTCCCCTACCCCCATACAAAAGCAAGCCACGAGCAAGCATTGACTCCAAAAGAAAGCAAGGAATCTCGCGTCGTACCCTGGAAAATTATTAGACATAGGGTAGGGTAACGTGTCCGCAGAGAATTCGCATCAGTCAGCTTAAAGCGTAAAAGTGGTCAAGAGTTTTTTGAATTCTACTTGACCACTTTCACGTTTTTGTTATACCAAATAGCAGTAATGAACAAACACTCTAGGGAATAAAATCGCGCTCTGTACTGCTTTAGTCAGAAATTAAGCTTCTGGTACTTGTTTGCCGACAACTTGTGATTTGAGGGTTGTAATTTCACTAGTCAACTCTTTCCTGGTGGAGGCTTTAAGTAAATAGCGATAAACAAACCAAGCAGAATAACCAATACCAATCAACTCGAAAGTAGGTGCTACCAAGGGAATATCATTCAAAGAATCCAATACTGCTAAGAGCACTTTAACTGCGACAATCGCTCCCACAATCAACCCAATACTAACTAGAGGCTGCTTGTATTGATTAAAGAAGCTTCCTAGGTATTCGGGCAATGTGGCTAAAAAGTTAGAAATTTGCTCACCGTATTTTAGCCATTCATCTTGAGGCGCGGAAGCCTGAACCTTAGTAATGGTTCCTGTTTGGTTGTTAATCTCTGGCACTGTTGTCTCTATTGACTTGGTTTCTGTGAATTCCGGTTCTTGCATTTTCACTTCCATAATTTTGACAGTTGAGTTTCTCTAATCGGGATAATTACAACCAAAAACCTGTTGATTAGGCAATGCATTTGTGCATCAGTACAACTGGGTATGGAGTACAAAAAGGTTATATTGTTCTATAACCATAAGTGTCCCGTAATCTCTACTGCATCGACTACAAGGTAGAAAGCCAGTAGGAGGATAGAAGTCAGAAGGTGAAGCAGTGTGGTCTTAGGGAGCTAGTGCGGTCTTGGGGAAACCCCAAGTAGAGCATCTGGCGTGGTTTCCCCCATGAGCAACTGCACCAAGCCGTTCGCCTTGGTCTCCTTTCGGAGAAGGGCGGCAGAATGTATTAAAATTACCTTTCTGAGTTCAGTTTTGGGGAATCGACTGTAATCCTCAGGTTGTGATTATCTCATACCGTGTCAATTCCTCATAATCGTGCTCATCGAAGTAGAAATTAGGTAAAAATCAACGCACTTTTCATTTATACAAGCTTAAATGCTGATTCTCTTTGATATTAAAGCTATCTTAAGCTGCGATCGCCATTAACGTATTGGTATTCATAATTAATATGTGACAAAAGTTTTTATATATTCATAAGGACTAGACTTTAAAAGTCTTTTATGGTATATATTATCGATTAACTGAGGACTGGCGGGTAATTCTTTAATCCTACTATCCCTTGAACTTCTACAAACTCCTCCTTGCTAACAGCAATTGAGGGTATGAAACCACCATTATGGTAAAAAGAGCAGTCAAACCGGAGAATGTCGAGGTACACCAATACTTTTGCTATTTTTCACCCTAGCTTAGGGCAAGCTACGCTCCGTACATCAACGGGTAATGCTTTGCAGTACGCATCTGTTGCCCTTCTGCCTTGAATTTGGCAATATCGGTCAAGAATTGTAAAATCATCTTTAGCCAAACGAATCTCAACCCTTTTCTTTTTTTCCTGATCGGGTTAGTTTTGTCAAGAAGCAATAAGGTAGATTAGTGTCATAGCCAATCGTAAGAACGCACTATCGTATATTTAAAAAAAGGGTAAGGAGAAGATGCTCCTAGGAGGGATTCTACTGTAGGGAACGTATGTAGTTGCTGAAAAAAGTGAATTTTGTTCGCGGCCAGTAAGTGTCTTTTCTAAGATTGCTATAAAAATCACTTAAATATATTAAAAGTCATGCAAATTATGTAGTGAGCACTGATTTGCGTTCGCTATAAAAGAAGATAATCTAGATGTTAATCACCAATTAAAGTGATTCTATAGGCTAAACTAATTGAGTAATTTTTGCGGGAAGGCAAGGATATTTGAGGGATGTTAACTCAAAAGCCAACCCTTATTGACAGCAGTTCAGAAAGCAAAAAAGTGTCAGCCGAAGAGCTATCAACAGACGAACTCCCGACTATAGAATTTCCCTCACGAGGGAAACTCAAAGCCAGTTCCTGGCGCATCCATCAAAAAATTGGCTATGGCTACTTTGTAGCAATTGGGATTGGCTTTTTCGGCTCACTTACTGGGTTGGTGATCGCCAACTACTATCGGGGACGAGAAGTCATACAATTAAATCAAGCCTATGAGCAAGGACAACTACTGAGAAATTATCAAGATGCAGTAGTAGGGGCACAATTGTATAGCTCTAACTTAGTTGCTGTATTGGAAGATTCTGAGCGGCTGCAAAGCAAAAAAGCTGAATTGATCAAGAGTGTTGACAAAGCTAAGAAATTAGAGCTAGAAATTTCTGGATTTATTGCAACGAAACCTTGGAGAGTAGGAGCAACAAGCTCTAGGTTACAGATTTTATTGCAGGATTACGCAACTAACTTAAAATCATACGTTGATCAAATCGAAGCTGTCTTACAAAAAATAGACACCCAGCAAGTGCAGCCACAGCAGATTTCTTCAGCACGAGAGGAGTTGCTGAGAATTATGCGTAGTCAAACAGGGATTCAGCTAGAGCAGCTTTCACAAAAATTGACTAACATTCTGCAAGATGCCGAAGTTCAAGAGGAGGAAAGGCAAAAAGCCGTCGATCAGGCAAAAACAGTTGAGAGATTAATTGTGATGGTGAGTATGCTAGTGTCGGTGGCGATCGCTGCCATTGTAGCATGGCGTACTAGTCGGGCGATCGCTGAACCAGTAATTACTGTAACTCAAGTGGCTGAGCAGGTGGCGAGAAAATCTAATTTCGATTTGCGAGCTCCTGTCACTACAGAAGATGAAATTGGGTTATTAGCCAAATCTCTAAATCGACTGATTGAGCGGGTATCTGAGCGGACGAAAGAACTACAACAAGCTAAAGAATTAGCCGAAGCTGCTAGCAAGGCAAAAAGCATATTTCTGGCAAATGTCAGTCACGAGTTACGCACACCGTTGAATGCTGTGATTGGTTTGAGCCAACTTTTGGAAGACGACGCTACCGATCTTGGTTTATCGGGAGATTTTATCACAGATTTAGAAACCATCAACTCTGCTGGTAAACATTTACTGCACTTGATTAACGAAATCCTCGACTTGTCAAAAATTGAAGCGGGGAAAATGACTCTCTATCCTGAAACGTTTGAGATTGCAACACTGATTAATAACGTCGTCCTCACAGTCAAGTCAGTTATAGAAAAGAATTCTAATGTCTTAGAAGTAGATTATGATGAGCAACTTGGCACCATGTACGCCGATCAAACTAGGATGCGGCAGGTTTTGTTAAACTTACTAAGCAATGCCGCCAAGTTTACCACTAACGGCAAGGTAATGCTGACAGTCAAAAGCGAAAAAGAAGACTTACTACCAGGTGCTCGTTTTGGCATCATTAGTTTTACCGTTAGCGATACAGGCATAGGGATGTCTCATAGTCAACAGCGGCAATTATTTCAACCTTTTACGCAAGGAGATACCTCCACTACGAAAAAGTATGGCGGTACTGGACTGGGTTTAGCAATTAGCCACCATTTTTGCCAGATGATGGGGGGTGAGATTATTGTTAAAAGTCAGCCAGGAGTTGGCTCTATTTTTACCGTTCGCCTACCGCTGACTTTACAAGAATAAACGTGTAATTCGTTATTCGTCATTCGTATAGGATAGCTTTTTCTTGCTTCTACATAAATTATGATAGAGTACCATTCTGGTTAAGAATATTGCCAGATCATCTTTGATTGACAAAGTTTCGTTAGGATATTGTAACCTGGGCAATAGCAACTCTCTATTGATGTGACGCCAGGCGTCACCGAACAGCCCGTCGGAGACATCGCTTTTTCACATCCATCCATGACAACAACCATTGACTTTCTCAGTCACCTTAACCCCAGTCAACGCCAAGCCGTCGAACACTACTGCGGGCCTTTGCTAGTTGTTGCTGGCGCAGGTTCCGGTAAAACACGAGCGCTAACTTATCGCATTGCGAACCTGATTCTCAAACACCGAGTAAATCCAGAAAATATCCTGGCGGTGACGTTCACCAACAAAGCTGCGCGGGAGATGAAAGAGCGGGTTCAAAAGCTATTTGCTGAACAATTGGCAATGAAAGAACACGGTCAGCGGTTAGATTTGTTGCCAGAATATGAACAAACTAAACTGCGATCGCAAGTTTATAAAACTACTATCAAAGACTTGTGGTGCGGTACTTTCCACAGTCTATTTTCTCGCATCCTCCGCTTTGATATCGATAAATACGAAGACGAAAAAGGACGCCGCTGGAATCGTAATTTCTCCATCTTTGATGAATCTGATGTCATCAGCTTGGTTAAAGAAATTGTTAACAAACAGCTAAATCTAGACGATAAGAAGTTCGAGGCTCGTTCTGTCCGCTATGCGATTAGTAACGCTAAAAACCAAGGTTTATCACCCCAAGAATTGGAGCGAGAACAACCAAATTATCGCGGACGGGTGATTTCGGAAGTTTATAGTTTATATCAAGATAAGTTAGCAGAAAATAACGCGCTTGATTTTGATGATCTAATTCTCACACCTACTAGATTGTTTCAGCAAAACGAGCACGTATTGGGTTACTGGCATCGCAAATTTTGCCATATTCTTGTAGATGAATATCAAGATACTAATCGCACCCAGTACGACTTAATCCGCTTGTTGGTCACAAATGGCGAAGACAGAAAGAGCAAATGGGAATGGCAGAATCGCTCAGTTTTTGTTGTAGGTGATGCGGATCAGTCTATTTATAGCTTTAGAATGGCAGATTTCACCATTTTGCTGGAATTCCAAAACGACTTTGGCGATGGTTTGCCAGATGATGATACCCGCTCGATGGTAAAACTTGAGGAAAACTATCGCTCTTGCGAAAATATTTTGCAAGCAGCTAATGAACTGATTGAAAATAACACCCAACGGATTGATAAAGTTCTCAAACCTACGCGAGGGGCGGGTGAGGAAATTTATTCTCACAAAGCGGATAATGAACTAGAAGAAGCCGACTTTGTAATTCGTCAAATTCGCACTTTAGAACACCAAAATCCAGAATTGAACTGGGGTAGTTTTGCGATACTTTATCGTACCAACGCTCAATCTCGCCCTTTTGAAGAATTGTTGGTGAAATATCAAATTCCTTACACAGTTGTGGGAGGAATGAAGTTTTACGATCGCAAAGAAATTAAAGATGTCATTGCTTATTTAAGAGCGATCGCTAACCCAGCTGATACAGTCAGTTTATTGCGAGTTATCAATACTCCCCGGCGAGGAATTGGCAAAACCACTATTGACGCTTTGGTGAATGCCTCTCAACAATTAGGGACAACTTTGTGGGAAATACTTAGCGACGAAACATCAGTTAATACATTAGCTGGACGGGCGACTAAAGCTGTGAATAGCTTTGCCGAAATGATTAGCCGTTGGCAAGGACAAATCTCCACGGTTCCCGTAACTGAAGTTTTGCAAGGAATACTAGAAGATTCTGGTTACGTGCAAGACTTGATGAATCAAGGCACAGATGAAGCCACAGATAGGGTACAAAACGTCCAGGAACTTTACAACGCCGCACTACAATTTCAAGAAGAAAACGAAGAGGTTTCCCTGCGAGACTTTCTCAGTAGTGCTGCTTTAAGTTCTGATTTGGATAACTTAAAAGAAGGGCAAACAGCCGTTTCTTTGATGACTTTGCACGCTTCCAAAGGACTAGAATTTCCCGTAGTGTTTTTGGTGGGATTAGAACAGGGACTATTTCCCGGCTACCGTTCGCTGAGTGACCCCGCATCTTTGGAAGAAGAACGCCGCCTGTGTTATGTAGGCATTACTCGCGCTCAAGAAAGGTTGTATTTATCACATGCCCGTGAACGCCGCTTATATGGTTCGCGTGAACCAGCGGTGCGATCGCAATTTCTTGACGAATTGCCAGAAGAATTATTAACTGCTCAACACATCAGCCGTCAAACTTATACCAAAACTGCATCTGCGCCTAATAGTAAGCAAGGCACAGCCCAGAATTGGCAAGTAGGTGATCGAGTATTACACAAAACTTTTGGTGTTGGTGAAATAACTCACGTTTTCGGAACTGGTAATAAGATGTCTGTGGCGATTAAATTTGCCAGTTTGGGGCAAAAAATTATTGACCCCAGAGTAGCGCAATTGCAAAGAGTGGAGTGAATGGAGTGATAAAGGTATTAGTTAACTGATAACTATTAATCAGCACTTCAATAAACTTGATACCCTTCGATATTAACTTTTCCGGCAAGTGACATCTTCGAGAAAACGATGTGATAATTTTCTGCCTCCGTGGTACGCAATGGCGCTAATATCAAGCTTATTAGTTTTGTACTGAGTAATTTAAATCAGCTAATTTTCATTATTGCAAGAGGTGAGATAAGTTGATTTGTGCGATCGCTCACTTTCGAGTTAGTGATCAAAAGCGTTCCCTGAGCGAAGTCGAAGCCAGCATTTCCTCAAATTCTTTCATCCCTTGCTGTATGAGTATTTTCATTTATCCCTATTCCAGCAATACAACGCGATCGCCAAACTTAGCCGCCAGTTTCCGATCACAAGTCAGCACCTGAGTATCAGATTGAATTGCTGCTGCCACGAATAACGTATCGTAGAACGAATGACTTGCCTCGACTGCCAGTTTTAGAGCAACATCCCGAATTTGAGAACTAGAAATCATGACATCAACCAATGCCTCAGCATCTTGCAGCGTATCTAAACCTATTTGCAACGGTAGTTGCCGAAATTGTATCCATTGCCAAATCACATTGCCCAACTCGGCAAACAACGAATCAGGCACCACAATCTGATCTACAGTTTCTAAAGCAGCGATCGCCTGCTCATACCTGCCCTCTACGTGTAAGAGCGCATAGGCAAACACCATCGTATCAATCACCATCAGGGTCGTCCTTCAGATTTCCAAGTCTGCACACAACTTTCTGGTTCCATCGGTAACGCCTCCGCCCGTTGACGAATACGAGCAAGCACTTCATCACGTTGTCCATAGCGTTTTTGCAACAAATCGCGGACTTCTTGCTCCATCGAAATCCCCTTTTGTCCCGCCAAGCGTTTAATCCGATCAAGCAACTCATCAGATATATTGCGAATGGTAATTGTTGCCATACTCCCCCCTTTTCTGTGTTATTCGACTAGCGAATTATTACCTTTATGCTAGCAGTTTGCTGGCATCAGAGTAGCCCAAATTATTTCAGCAGCTATAAGTGCCTCAAATCACAGCCAAATACTTTTCAAACAACCTCTCAGGAAAAATAGTTAAGAGAAAGCAGACTTGATATAAAAAACTGCAAAAGGTGTAATTTTTTGAATAAGATTATTAATCACCTCCCGCTCATATTCAGTCCAAATTCTCGGATGACCAAAAACGCAGGGTTGTAAAATGCCCCAGAGTTGATTATCTTGGCGGATATGAGCATGAATAAGAGCGCGATGCCCAAAATTTTCTTGTTCAAATTGCCGATTTAAGACTTGAGAATCAGCAGTTTCTACATCTTCTACAAAGATGGAAGGTTCAGCACGCAACGCAGCAGCAAACATTGGGTCTTCATCTGTTACAGATGGGGGTTGTGCTTCCCAGTCTTCATTGTAGACAGTGGGTACATCTGGGGTGCGAACCCAACAAAAGGCAACTCTACCGAGATTTGTTTGCGGATTATGTAAGTAGAGAAAACATCGATCGCACTGCAAAAACTCACCCAAAATAGGTAATAGCTTAGAAAATAGGGCATCTGGTGATTTATGCAATTCTACAATATTGGCGATCGCACAAGGAAGGTCTTGCTGATTCATGCTGATTTTAATTGAATAATGCCTTGATCAAAAACACGGTTATCAGTAGCGATCGCACGAACTTCTATTTTATCTGGATACACCTCATAAGAGGCAAAACTTAAATCACTGGTGGAATACTCTGTCCACTCAGAACGTCCTACAGGACGATTGCCTGCACCTGCGCCACAAATTAAATAAGTCGTACCATTAATAGAGCGAGTACGTTCATAATTATGTTCGTGACCATTGATATAAAGTTGAACGCCGTATTTCTGAAATAGAGGAGTGAAAGTTTTAATAAAATCTGGATTACTCCCATACTGACCCGATGAATAAATCGGATGATGACCAAACACCACTTTCCAAGGAGCATTACTAAGACTTAATTCTTTTTGTAACCAAGTTAGTTGGTTTTTCCAATCAGCATTACTATTAGTATCCAAAGCGAAAAATTGTACGCCACTACGTTTAAATGTATAGTAACGACCCTTCATATTAAATGCAGAATAGCGGACTTGTGGATCGCCGTTATCAGTCCGAATATCATGATTACCTAAACAAGCTTGAAATTTCACACCTTGCTTAAGCAAAGGTTGATAGGGACGCTCAAAAACTGCACCTATTTTTTCAATTTCGCCGTTGTTGTATATGTTGTCTCCAGCTAAAACGACTAAATCATAAGGATTTCGCTTGTGATAAAAATTCATCGCCCCAGCCACAGCATACTGTCCTTTAGCCCCAGTCCCCGTATCTGCTACAGACACAAAACGCAATAACAAATCTTTCTTGGTTGGGTTGGCGGCTATTGCTGTTGAATCAGCAATATCATCACTCTGGCTATTTTGATGAGCTAACATCCAGCCAAAAAACCCTGTACCAATGGCGCTGAGGCTACTTAAAAATAAAAATTGGCGGCGTTTCAGATTCATAATTCACTAAATTCAATAAATAGTCAGTTTAGCCGAAGCAATGTGCAATGAGATGATACATTAAGGCTGTAGAGACAATACCTGTAATAACTTTGTGTTATTTGTCTTTGATTCGCTGCTTTTGGTGAAAGTTCCATGTCACAAGACAATCAGAATTCACAACCGCCTTCGTCTCCTGAACCCGAAGCGAATCAGCCTCCCCAAAAACCCTACCAGAGAATTCAGCCAATTTGGAAATCTAAAATTATCCAGATTCTCAGAGGGACGATTGGGCTTTTAGAAACGACAGTGGAGAAACTGGAAACAGCGCCACCACCTGGTACTGAGGAAAAACCTAGTTTTATCCAGCAGCTAGAATTGAGGTGGGGTGGACTGTTAAGGACAATCCGCTTATTTTTGCCATCAAATTTGTCAACGAAGTTATCAGATACAGGTTTGACAGCGATAGTTGCTGTTATTGCTGTGGTGATAGTTTGGACGACTGCAACTGTTTTTAGTAGTAAACCTGTTGAGGTAGCAACAGTTCCCCCAGTTGAAGAGGTTCCTGCACCCACACCAACGATAACTACTCCACCGGAGTCAGCAGCACCAGAACCTCAGCCACCAGAGGAAATTACACCGCCACCGGAACCCGAACCAGAACCAATTCCCTCGCCAACGCCGACACCAACCTTAGAATTGACGCCAGAACAAACCTTGATTGCAGCAATTGAAAATCAAGTTGCAGAAATTAGCGATCGCTTTGCCTCTGGTCTGATAAAGTCTATTCAAGCCAACTTCCGCACCAGCAACCTGACTCTCAAAATTAGCGACGATTGGTATACTCTTGAAGAATCCCAACAGAACAAACTAGCTGCCGAGATATTACAGCGTTCTCAAGAACTAGATTTCACCCATTTAGAAATTCTCGACTCTCAAAATAAGCTGGTTGCTCGTAACCCAGTTGTCGGAACTGAGATGGTAATTTTTAAACGCCAGACGACAAGTTAAAAATTAAACAAGTTCAAACCTGATTTTCCTCATGCTTGATGGATAAACCCTTGTGGAGCAATGGTTCGCAGCAGATAACAGAAGGAGCCTGTCGAACTGCTGCCTTTATTGATAAATATGATCTTTTTTATAGATACTTAGCTATAATTAGTGGTTTTTCCGAAGATAAGAAGACACTAACTACTGAATGTGTCAATATTGTTATGATTCCATAAATTAGTAACTGAACTAAATACTCGCATTTAGTCAGCGAAAAAACTTTTTGAGGAGGAATTGCCCTTGTCTCGTCGATATCTATTTACCTCCGAGTCAGTTACAGAAGGTCATCCAGATAAAATCTGCGATCAGATTTCTGATACTATTCTCGATGCCCTACTCACACAAGACCCCAGCAGCCGTGTTGCTGCTGAGGTAGTAGTTAATACTGGTTTGGTGCTAATCACAGGTGAAATTACCACCAAAGCTAATGTGAATTACGTCAATCTAGCCCGCAAGAAAATTGCCGAAATTGGCTATACCGATGCTGATAATGGCTTTTCTGCTAACAGCACTAGCGTTCTGGTCGCTTTAGACGAACAATCGCCTGATATTGCTCAGGGTGTTAACACCGCCCAAGAAACCCGCGAGCAAGATAGTGATGAACTATTCGACAAAATCGGTGCGGGTGATCAAGGTATAATGTTCGGTTTTGCCAGCAACGAAACACCAGAACTGATGCCCTTGCCCATCTGTCTAGCCCACCGGATTGCTCGCCGACTAGCAGCAGTCCGCAAAACAGGCGAATTGCCATACTTGCGCCCCGATGGCAAAACACAAGTAACAGTCGTCTATGAAGACGGACGCCCGGTAGGTATTGATACTATCCTGATTTCCACCCAGCATACAGCCAGTATTGGGGAAATCAAGGATGAGGCGGCGGTGCAAGTCAAGATTAAACAAGACCTCTGGTCGGCGGTGGTCGAACCTGTTTTTGGTGACATTCACATTAAGCCGAGTCAGGAGACACATTTTTTAGTCAACCCCACCGGCAAATTTGTCGTTGGTGGCCCGCAGGGAGACTCTGGTCTGACAGGACGGAAAATAATTGTTGATACCTACGGTGGGTATTCTCGGCATGGTGGCGGCGCTTTTTCTGGCAAAGACCCCACAAAGGTAGACCGTTCTGCTGCTTATGCTGCTCGCTATGTGGCGAAAAATATTGTCGCTGCTGGGTTAGCAGAAAAATGTGAAGTCCAACTAAGTTACGCCATTGGTGTAGCACGACCGATGAGCATTTTGCTAGAAACCTTTGGTACTGGCAAAGTAGATGATGACACGTTGCTGGAATTAGTTAAGCAGCACTTTGAACTGCGTCCAGCAGGGATTATCCATGCCTTCAATTTACGCAACGTACCAAGTGAAAGAGGCGGACGTTTTTATCAGGACGTCGCGGCTTATGGTCATTTTGGGCGGACGGATTTAGACTTGCCTTGGGAGCATACCGATAAGGCAGAATTGTTGAAGCAAGCAGTAAACGAAACACTTTCAGTAGCGATCGCTCAAGCACTCTAAAATTATCCGCTACTGCGAAAACCTAGCTTGTATATGTGAGAGTATTGGCAACTTGACAACTTGTCTATACCCTCATTTTTTTGTGGCTACCGACATATTAAAAAGTGGGTCAATAAAAAAATCCCCCTACTTTAATCATGTGAAGTAACTACAAAGCAGAGGGATTTGATTTGTCTTAATGTTCTTGTAGGAGAAGCTCTAGGGATAGTGGTAAACAACCAGTTTCTCTGATTTAAACCCCCAAAAACTCATGTTGCGATTATCTTAACCTACCTACTTAGTTGAGCCTAGTCCCAATCGGGAATTTGTGCATCTTCACCACCAACACCGATTCCAGTGTTATATATCTCAGCATCAGTGATGTTAAGATTTTCCATCGATGCTTGATACACATTGGAATCATAAATCTTCGCGCGAGTAAAATTTACTCCGTTGAGATTGGCTTGCTTCAAGTTCACATTGGTTACATGAGCTGATGTTAAGTTAGCGCCTTTCAAGTTAGCACCAGTTAAGTCAGCACCTTCGAGGTTTGCTTCTTGGAGATTTGCTCCTTGGAGATTTGCTCCTCGCAAGTCAGCACCAATTAAATGAGCACCACTAAGGTTAACTCCTGATAGATTGCACTGGATACATTCCCCAGTTGAAAACAGTTTTTGTAAGTCCTGCGGATTTTCAGCTTTAACTGCACTAGCGAAAAATAGGGGAGTTGCTAAGGCTAGAGGTGCTAATAGCTGGAGTTTCATAATTTTTCCCCCTTGATAATCAAGTTTCGTCCGTTCTTTCCCTCACGGTCTTATTATCTCACTAAATTTCTTGGGGTCACAGATTGATCTTGTAAGCTTGTTGTGATATGTGATAGCTAGATTAAAGTAATTGCAGAAATGCTATTAACTCTATTTTTAAGCTATTTATGAGCGATAAACCTTAAAAAACAGTCACTATTAAATTACTGTTAAATCTTTTTAACAGCTTGCACCACTTGGCATGGTTTACCTAGGTCTAATGAGTATTTCTACTTTACTAATTGACCATTTGGTATAGCAGCAACCACAAATATAGCAATCCGATTGGATTCCTGTTCGCGTAGCGTGGCGTAGCCATAATTAATTACCTAGGGAGGGAATTCTTAACAGGGGACAGTCAAGAAGGGAATATATGTGTACAGAGTTTTTAAGCGCAAGCTACGCCAACACGCAATCAAAAAGAGTTTTATAACTTAACTCATCAGAAATTCTCGCATATATTGATTGACTAACTCAGGCTGTTCTTGCTGCACCCAATGGCTACAATTGGGTAAATACTTGATTTGAAAGTCTTTAACATAAGCTTCGGTGCCGTAAGTTAGTTCCTTACCAAGTGCAGTATCATTTTCTCCCCAAATCATTAGCGTTGGCACTTCTAAAATGCGCCAATTTTCATTGAGCATTCTCTGTTGAAAAATATTGCGGTAATAGTTTAACATTGCTGTGAGGGCACCAGGTTTTGCAGCCGCCTCTTTATAAGCGTCAATATCTGCTTTAGTGAAAGCGTTTTTGTTAACTGCCATACCTTGAAAAGCCGTTTCAATTGCTTGATAATTTGAAGATTGTAGAAGTAATTCTGGTAGCCACGGGAGTTGAAATAGGAAAATATAGGAACTACGTAACAGTTGTTGGGGAGTGCGTAAACCTTGAGCAAATTTAGCAGGATGAGGCAAGTTTAGTATAATTAATCGCTCTACTATGTTCGGGTGCGCGTAAGCAAAATTCCAAGCGATCGCACCACCCCAATCATGTCCAATTAAAATACAGTTTTGGTATCCTAGTCCTTTAATTACTCCCGCAATATCTTTAATAAATTCATCCATTACATAAGCTGATTGCTCTTTTGGCTTATCACTATCGTTGTAGCCACGTAAGTCAAGAGCAACGACTTTAAAATCTTTAGCAAATTCTGATATTTGATGCCGCCATGAATACCAAAATTCAGGAAAACCATGCAACATCAGCATCAAGGGGCCTTCCCCTTGTGTGACGTAGTGCAGCTTCACCCCATTGGTAGTTATATATTCGTGTTTCCAAGAATGTTCTTTTACAAATACCATTGATGCTACTCCATCTGTATAAAAAACTGTTGAAACATGGAAAAGATATTTTAATTATTGTGTCTTATTCAGCGCGATAACATCTATTAAGAGAAAATATTCTAGTAGCAACTTTTTCTTAGTAAAAAAGCTAGATAACTCTCCTTTGGGTAGATGTATATTTTAGGTAATATTACTAGAGAAAACATTATGACTCCATCTAACGACCATGACACGAAAGCTGACACAATACCCTTCAGTATGGGTTGAGCGACTGGCACGATTCGGTTATGCTTCCAAGGGAGTAGTTTACGGAATCGTCGGACTACTGGCAGCGCAGGCAGCATTTGGTACAGGTGGTAGAACGACCGACACAAGAGGAGCTTTACAAACACTTTTAACTCAACCATTTGGTAAGTTATTGCTGGCTCTGGTAGCAATTGGCCTAATTGGATATGTACTTTGGCGATTTGTGCAAGCAATAAAAGACCCGGAAAATAAAGGTACAGATGCTAAAGGCTTGGCACAGCGAATTGGTTATGCAATCAATGGTTTGATATACGCTAGTTTAGCTGTTAGCGCTGTACGACTTATCCAAGGCTCAGGCAGTAGCAGTAATAGTAATTCTACTGAGGATTGGACAGGTCGCTTGCTTTCTCAACCCTTTGGTCAATGGTTGGTGGGAACTATAGGGGTATTTATAATTGGTCTGGGTTTCTATCAGTTTTATAAAGCCTTTACAGCTAAGTTTAAGAGAAAACTCAATTTAACTGAATTAAGCGATACAGAACGCAAGTGGGTGATGGCTATTTGCAGATTTGGTTTGCTAGCAAGAGGTGTTGTGTTTTGCATTATCGGCTGGTTTCTTATTCAAGCAGCAACTCAATTTGACGCCAGTGCTGCTGGAGGTTTGGATGAGGCGTTACAAACTCTGGCACAGCAACCTTACGGTTCATGGCTTTTGGGTATTGTGGCGCTTGGTTTGGTTGCCTACGGGATTTATCTGCTAATTCAAGCGCGGTATAGTCAGTTTGTCACGGGTTGAAAATAGTGATGTCTCCAAAGGCGAACGGTGGGCGCAGAGGCGCAGAGAGGATAAGGAGTTTCAATATATCAATTTCATTCCTTGTTTGTGCAACGTTGTTTTTAGATATGGTAGTTAGGTATGGCAGAAATACGTGGTGTTTGGCTGACCACTACTGATAGTAAAGTTCTCAGGTCAAAACGACGCATTGCCGAGGCGATGGACTTCCTTGCTGAGACGGGTTTTAATGTAGTGTTTCCTGTTGTTTGGAACAAGGCAGTAACCCTGTATCCTAGTCAAACAATGCAGCAGACCTTTGGAGTCGAAATTGACCCGTTATGTGTAGGTCGCGATCCTTTGGAAGAAGTGGTGGTTGAGGCGCGGCGAGTTGGGTTGAAAGTTATCCCTTGGTTTGAATACGGCTTTGCCAGTTCCTACAATTTGAATGGTGGTATACTTTTGCAAAAGAAACCGGAATGGGCTGCTCGTGACTGCAAGGGCAACTTACTGAAGAAAAACGGTTTCGAGTGGTTAAATGCCCTTGACCCTCAGGTGCAGGAATTCTTGCTGAAGTTGGTGCTGGAAGTTGTGGCGAATTATGATATTGATGGTATTCAAGGTGACGATCGCTTCCCAGCATTACCTTGTGAAGGTGGCTATGACCAGGTGACTATCACACGCTATCGCCAGCAATTTGATCACAATCCGCCACAGAACCCCAAGGATTGGCAATGGCTAAAGTGGCGCGCAGATATTCTTACTGACTTTCTGGCGCGTCTTTACCACGAGGTGAAAGCGGTTAAGCCTAACTTGCTACTATCAATGGCTCCTAATATCTATGATTGGGCATTCCATGAATATCTGCAAGACTCACCCACATGGCTAAAGCGGGGACTAGTCGATATCATCCACCCGCAGATTTATCGTCGTGACTTTAGGAGTTATCAGGCGATCGCTGATAAACTAGTAAACCAGCAGTTCACAGAGATGACGCTGCCTAAGTTAGCGCCGGGAATTTTGCTCAAGCTTGGGTCTTACTGTATTAGTCCAGAATATCTTGTACAAGCAGTTGAATATAATCGCCAACTTGGTATTCAAGGAGAGGTATTCTTTTTTTACGAAGGTTTGCGAGAGAATAACAATACCCTAGCGAAAGTTTTGCGAAATGGTCTTTATGCTAAGTCTGCGTCATTTCCCAATTTATCAAATTTGAGTGGCGCTGGTGTGAGTTACAGTAGACCAGCTTCAATTTGGCAGGGGGTAGAGAGGTTACTCAGAAATCTTTTTTAAGGGACAAGGGGCGTGGAATATCAATTGCAGGTGGAACAGGTAATTAAGACTCTCAAACAAGATTTACCAACACTGTTTGAGAAAGATATCTCTTATGACATTTATACGCGGGATATCTACTTTCAAGACCCAGTGAACAAATTCAAATACAAATTTAACTATCGCATTATATTTTGGACTTTACGATTTCATGCGCGGCTATTTTTTACGCAAATTTACTTTGATGTACATGAAGTCTATCAATCAGCCGAAGATACGATTTTAGCGAAGTGGACAGTTCGTGGAGTGTTGCGCGTCCCTTGGAAAGCGGGTGTGTTTTTTAATGGTTACTCGACTTACAAACTCAGACGAAACAGTTTAATATACGAGCACATTGACACTTGGGATCGCAAACCAAGAAAGATTTTAAAGCAGTTTTTTAAAAAGGGATGAGACAGCTAATTAGCTGCTAGGTATTCCCCTTTTAAAGACAAAGAAGAATTCTGACTCTGCTGATTTAAGAAACAAGTTTTTGCTTGAGGCTACCTTCTGGAGGCCCAAGTTTTGTCATACAATTAACAAAAAACATTACATTTGCATTATTTTGATTACTAAAATTAAATTCATTTCTTAATTATTATTAATTATAAGTAATTTATAAAATAAAAAGAAAATTACTATAGGTGAGCCAGTGCAAGTGCAGCATTATAACTAGTTCTTGCACTAATTTTCAACATGCGATGTCTAACAACAAGCCGCTCCGTGTCTACGCACTTGTTGCACATCAAGTTGTTTTAATACAATTATCATTACGCTGGCTGCGATAAATAACTTACAAATTAACCATTCAAACGCTTATACCAATTCTTTGTGAGGTTGCACATTATTTTTATCCCTACCAACCTCCCCTTGGTAAGGGGAGGTGCCGCAGGCGGTGGGGTTATTTCTATGCGTCTTCATATGGAAATGGTATTAGTAATAATTACATTATTTGCGATAATTTAAACGTTAGCTTGGATAAAGTTTTTATTAGGTAAGCAGAGCAGTAAAAATTTACTATAAAAATATCAACTTTGGAGACGAAACTCATTTAATTTTGTCCTAAAAAAGAACTGAATTTTATATAAAATCTTTACATATTATTTATTTTTTTATAAAAATTTTACATATAATCTACTTAAATTATGAATAATAATGTAAAAATTTAAAAGTCAAATTACATTCTGGTTTTACCAATTATAAAGGCGCTATATCATCTAAAACCATTGATATTCTACAGTACAGAAATTTGAGGGAATTTTAAAAAATTGGTATTTATGGGGTAACCTGGCTAAAAATACCCCACAGGTATGCACAGCGCTTGCAGCGAATAAAAGCAAATGGTAAAACACGAATTAAATCCTGATTGCGAAAATAAGATAATGGCTAAAATAGTAATTTCTGACTTACATCCTATTGATATAGCCTCATTTTTCCATGACTTATCTCCAGCACAAATAGAAGCCTTATTAGGGGGAAATTTCAATATTCAGATAATCGCTATCAATTATGGCTTTAATCCCTTAGTCAATATAATTGGAGCACCGTATACCGTCTATGATAATAGGGCTGACGGTACAGACTATTCAAGACAACTAACAGTTGGTTCTCTTTATTAGTTATTGATGACTAATAGGCTTGTGTTGCAAAAATTTAAGGGTGAGCAAAAATAAGTTGTAAAAATAATTTTTCTTAAGCCCAGCCTTTATTATTAGTCTAGATTCCAGTTTTTATGATTGCTCAGGTTTAGTTGTTTGGTTTTGTGAGCTATTCTTTTGAGAGGATTCAACATCGTGTATTGCTGGCTCATTAGCTGCACTATGTTTTAGATCTTCTGCTGCTTCCTGAATATCTTTGGCAGAATTCTGAAAATCTTCTCCGGCTTCCTGAATGTCTTTAGCAGAATGCTGAAAATCTTTTCCTGCTCCCTGAATATCTTGGGCAGAATTCTGAAAATTTTCCCCTGCTTCCTTAAGTTTGCTTACAGTTTCTGATGGCATTACAACGCCTTCTGCTCGCTGGATAATATCATCAGCCAGCCGTTCGCTAAAACCGACTACGAATGCAATTGAAAAGAAGAAATAATACTTGATATCAGTATTTTCTGGTTCTTGAGATGACTTAGGAACTTGTATAGTCGAAATAATATTAGAGTTAATAATTGTAAAAACTAAGATACCAAATGCTGTTCCGATTAGAGGTTTGGCAAAGCCAACTAAAATAGGAGCGGCCGAACCTTTGTAGTCACTATCATGGTATTCTTTAAGCCGAATTAAAATACTAATTATACTGCCGAATGTTCCAGCAAAGCCAGCTACCATTACTAAAGTAGATCTCTCAAAGAATAATTGTATTTGACTTGATGGAGCTTTTACATTTTTATCTGGAACATTAGAGGGATTCGCAGCATTACTATTTCTCAACACTTCTGTCAGCGAGTCTATATGGGTAAATGTTGTTACCGCGACTGTGACAACAAAAACTCCTGGAATTACAATCGAATAGATTGGCATTGCCATTGCAAGCCCAAGCAAAATTTTGGTTGGTGCTGACCATTCTCGAACAGCTTGCTTAAAAAAAGTTTTTGTAAAACCTAGAAATGTTTTGCTGTTGATGAAATACTCAAGATCATGTCTAATATTTTTGGCAAGAACTATTTTTCCTTGCTTCATTGTTAGCAAAAAAATCAAAGCTACTTTAACTGATTTTAGTTTTGATTGCAGAGTGATACACTCAGCTATACTATTAGGTTTACTCTTCTGAACTTTTAAAATGTATTCTCCCAAGCGTTGTAACAATGATATTTGGCTGGCAATTTCTTCCTGAATATCCTCTCTGAGATTTTGCGATTCTAGCTTCTGAAGTTTATTCTGTATTTCTTCTAGCAGTTTATGAATTTCTTGTTGTATGTCTTTCAGAAGATTTTGGCATTGCTCATGGTTGACTTTCTGACTCATAAATCTGTTTTGTCCTAAGATGGTGCTGATAATATGCTTAGCTAAGTTTATGTAATGTTCTAGGTGTAGAACTGAGCAATTAAGGCAATAGCTGGATTATTATTTATAGTTATTCTTTTAAGTAAATTATTAGTTTTAATTTCATATTTATCAAGTCTTATAACTTATATAAAATTTTATATATTTTACCTATTGAGTAAAACAATCAAATACTAAATCAGTATTTTGAATTATTAAAGTTATATTATATGCAACGTAAAAAATATGCAAGTTTCTTGAATAGTTGTTAGAAATCGGAAACCATCAAGCGATCGCCCTCCAAAACAACTAGTTCAGACAGTTCCGGCGATGTTTAGTGATCAACTGCGTCACCGAACAGTCCGTCGTAGATATCGCCTACGCAGTTTCCTTGCGATCGCGCAATATCCCCGCTTTTATGATCTGCTGGTAGTCCTCCATCGTCCACTTGGCTAAAGTTCTGATGTGTGTAGACGCGTAGCGGGTTGTCCTCAAACATAGCAAAGTACATTTCCAGGAAGATCAGTCTTTCAAGTTGGATAAACAGGACTCACCCCCTCCTTTTCATTAGGATATGGTAAGCTTCTGACAATGGCTTCAACATAGTCAGCAATCTCAGCTTTTTTTATTTGAGAAATGCCAAAATAATAAATTAATGCACGTCATCAGTCGGAAAAAGCTACGAAAATTCTGCAATGACCCTTACTTTTAACTCAGAAATTTACAGCCAATTGCTATCTCAATATCAACCTCGAATTATCAAAACAGAAGAGGAAAACGAGAAGTTTTTAGAAATTGTTGAAGAAATCCTTTCTCGTTCTTATCTGACATCTGAAGAAGATGTTTTATTGGAATTATTGACAAAACTGATTGAGGCTTTTGAAGAAAAGCATTATCAAATTAATTCCTCAACACCTCACTCAAGACTAAAGCATTTGATGGAAGCTCGGAGTTTGGAACAAGCTGTTTTAGTAGAAATTCTTGGTTCGATTGAGATTGTTGATAAAGTCATCAATGGTGATTTAAAAATTTCTCGACAACAAGCTGAGGCTTTAGGAAAGTTTTTCCATGTTGATGCGAGCTTGTTTATTTGTTGATTTTCTAGATGGTAAAAGTATAGAAGAGGCTACAGAGGAATTACAAAATGATTTACTAGGTAATAAAACTATAAAAGAAATTTAGTGTGTGATCGCCTTCTTTAACTTTTCCCAATACCGCCAAATCTCGACAAAACCCTCAAATAATAAACACTTTAAGGGTTTTTGTTATGTGAAATAAACCGACCTCAAAAGTACCGTAGAGAGGGGAGTTAAACCAATAATGTTTTCCCACTAATTGGTTGATGATATAAAGTCATTAGCTGGCTAACATTTAAAGTTTCTACCGCATAAGCTTTTCCTGTTAAGTCGCTGAATTCTACTTCAAAAACTCCAGGTTCATATTCTTCTACAATCGTTCCTACTTGACCGCGATGCAATCCCAATTCTGGTAAGTCTTCGGTTAGGGCAACCACATCTAATAATTTCATTGGTATTACCTCATTGCTTAGATTACATAACAGGTGACTAGGCGGGGAAAGCCTTCATTATTACGCACTATCCAAACGCTTTGAATAATTGCTTGTTTATCTGAACGATTCAGGGGAAAATCAATGATATATTTTTGACCGTATGGATTCCTTTTACCAGGGATAGCGTCATAATTTGCTACTGCTTGTAAAAGGATCGCTTGTAATTCTTCTGCATCATCTAAATTTAAGTCTAGTGCAGATTTAAATACACGAGCTTTGTGTTTTCCCTCTGGATGTTCTGGGTTGAGACAGTAACCCGCGATTTTATCTATTTCAACGATAGCGCATTCACGGTTAGGAAGTTTCATAATACGTTTGCTACAACCTTCTCCGCTTTTTTGACCAGGATATGACCTGTATGTAATGCACCCTACTTGGAAAAGACTAATTTTTCATCGCTGGATACTGCTGCAACACCTGCTGCAAATATTGCCCAGTATAAGACCTGGAATTAGCTGCGACTTCCTCTGGTGTCCCTACAGCAATTAATTCTCCGCCTTTATCACCACCTTCTGGCCCCAAATCTATTACCCAGTCAGCACAACGAATTACATCTAAGTTGTGTTCAATTACTAAAATTGAATTGCCTTTATCTACCAAACGTTGCAACACATCCAACAATTTATGGACATCATAAAAAGATAACCCCGTTGTCGGTTCATCTATTAAATAAAGTGTCTTACCTGTGGCGCGTCGAGATAGTTCCGTTGCCAATTTTACCCGCTGTGCTTCCCCACCAGATAAGGTAGTTGCAGGTTGACCAAGTTTAATATAACCTAAGCCCACATCAAATAAAGTTTGCAAGCGAGCGACAGCTTTAGGAATGTTTTGAAAAAACTCTAAACTTTCCTCAACTGTCATGTTGAGAACATCAGAAATGGACTTGTCTTTGTACTTTACCTGCAAAGTTTCACGGTTGTATCTTGCACCTTTACAAATTTCGCATTGTACGTAAACATCTGGTAAAAAGTTCATTTCAATGACATTTACACCCTGTCCGCTACAAGCTTCGCAACGTCCACCTTTAACATTGAAAGAAAATTGTCCGGGTTTGTAACCCCTAGCTTTAGCTTCTACTGTTTGGGAAAATACATCCCGCACAGCATCGAAAATGCCTGTGTAAGTGGCAGGGTTGGAACGCGGTGTGCGTCCAATGGGGGATTGGTCTATAACGATCGCTTTATCAATAGCATTTAATCCCTGTATCTTATCTAACTCTCTAGGTAAGGGAACTTTCTTAGTTAAATGGTGTTGCAGAGATGGGTAAAGTAATTCGTTAATTAGGGTAGATTTACCAGAACCCGAAACTCCAGTGACGGCGACAAGTTTACCTAGCGGGATTTCTACATCGATATTTTTTAGATTGTTGCGATTGGCACTTTTGATTACTAAACTGCGCCCATTTCCTTCTCGGCGTTTGCTTGGTGTGGTAATTACCCGTCGTCCGGATAAATATGCACCAGTTAAAGAATCTTCTGCTGCTAGCAACGCCTGGAAATCACCTTGAGCGATAATATTTCCGCCGTGAATTCCTGCACCAGGGCCAATATCAACTATGTGATTGGCTGCGCGAATTGTCTCTTCATCGTGCTCGACGACAATTAATGTATTACCTAAATCACGCAACTTTGTTAAGGTTTTGAGCAACCGTCCATTATCTCGTTGATGCAAACCAATACTTGGTTCATCTAAAACGTAGAGAACGCCTGTTAAACCAGAACCAATCTGTGTTGCTAAACGAATTCGCTGTGCTTCGCCACCCGAAAGCGTCATTGCTGGACGGTCAAGGGTGAGGTAATCTAATCCTACATCTAACAAAAATTGCAATCTAGCTTTGATTTCTCTGAGTACTAAATCAGCAATTTGTAATTGGCGATCGCTTAACTTGAACTGATCAATTCTCTCCCGACAATCCCGAATTGATACCCCTGTCAACTCTAAAATTCCATATTGTCCCAACTTCACCGCCAAGGCTTCCGGTTTTAACCGCTTACCCTTACACACCTCACAGGATTGATCAACTAAATAATCCTCTAGCTTTTGCTTAACTATCTCTGAAGCACCCTCATACTGTCTTTGCAGTATGGGAATTACCCCTTTAAAATTCTGTTTTTTATCTCCCTCTTTGGTTGGTTCTCCATACAAAACTATTTGCTGCTGTTCTACTGTCAGCTTGCTCCAAATAGCCTGTAATTCAAACCCATAAGCCTGTCCCAAACTGTAGAGCAATTCCAGATAGTAAGAATTATCCTTTTCTGACCAAGGTGCGATCGCAGCATACAATGGTGATTCTGGGTCGGGTACTACCAAATCAGGCGAAAATCTTTTTAAAGTCCCTATCCCATGACAGTGAGGACATGCACCATAAGGTGAATTAAAGGAGAACAAGCGCGGTGATAATTCTTCCATTACCGCCCCATGTTCTGGACAAGCAAAATTTTCGGAAAAGACTAATTCTTCTTCTTTGTCATTTGTTGTTTGCTGCTGATTATCACCAATGACGATGTTAGCAATACCACCTGATTGCTTAAGGCACGTAGAAAGGGAATCGACAAGACGCTCTTGTATACCAGGTTTTTTTACCAAGCGGTCAATTACAACTTCGATAGTATGAGTAAAATTTTTATCTAATTCAATCGAATCGGATAGTTCTCGCACTTCGCCATTGACGCGCACACGGACAAAACCTTGAGATGCCAAACTAGATAATAGCTTGCGGTGAGTGCCTTTTTTACCTCTGACAACGGGAGCGAGGATTTGGAAGCGGGTACGATCGCTCAATTCCATAATCCGATCAACCATCTCGTCGATTGTCTGGGGTGAGATACAGCGATCGCAAATCGGACAATGGGGTTCACCAGCACGACCAAACAACAGGCGCAGATAGTCATAAATCTCTGTTACTGTACCAACAGTGGAACGGGGGTTATGAGAAGTTGACTTTTGGTCAATGGAAATTGCTGGACTTAAGCCTTCAATCGCCTCCACATCCGGTTTGTCCAATTGTCCTAAAAATTGCCGTGCGTAGGCGCTGAGGGATTCCACATAGCGCCGCTGTCCTTCAGCAAAAATGGTATCAAAGGCTAAGGAAGATTTGCCCGAACCAGAAACGCCAGTAAATACAATTAGGCGATCGCGCGGTAATTCCAAGTCAATATTCTTCAGATTATGCTGCCTAGCACCCCGAATCCGAATGGTATTCTGGCTATTGTGGCTGGTGGGGTGCGGAAGATGTCCATTTAGAGATTCGGCTAGCTTTTGATCTGACATATCGGCAGGCTGATGGTGAGAGGCGGCGTGAAACAATCCTTAATAATACTATCTTTATTACGGTTATGGTAGAACAATCGTACTGTTTTTAGTGGCGATCGCTCCAGATTCATTCCGCAGACATCCTCCTCCATCTGCTAATTTGGAAGCATTACGACTAAACATCCTTCTGAGGGTGAAGCTAGGGTGTTTCAAATCTAACCACAGACTCAGCCAGAATCGCCCTAGCTTTGAGTTTGTCAGTGGAAAAGGTGCAAGCGAGCCGCTCAAGAATAATTTTGTAACCCTTACTTGAGATATTGTAATTATGCTAGCCAATGCAGCCAATTATGAAGTTACTTGGGAAAAGTTACCAGATGATTTTGTTTTAGACGACGAGCCAGTGGATAACATTAATCAACCAGCCTTGGCTGCGGCGTTAACAGAGAGCTTGGAATTAGCTCGAAGATTACCAGCTAATGCTTTAACTATGACTAACTACGGCATTTGCGCCACTTTAAATAATCGGTTTGTGGTCAAAGCCCCAGATTGGGGATATGTACCATCAATTCGGGTGTCAAGAAAGGAGGTTAATCGCAGTTATACTCCTAAACTCCAGGGTGATATTCCTGTAATTGTGATGGAATTTCTCTCAGATACCGAAGGTAGTGAGTATTCTATTAAACCAACCTATCCTCCTGGGAAATGGTTTTATTATGAGCAGATTTTACAAGTACCAAACTATGCCATTTTTGAACCAGACGACGGAGTTTTAGAAGTTTATCGGTTGGATGATTCAGGACATTATCAACTGGAACCCGTAGACGGAAATAACCGTTACTGGATTGCTGAAATGAACCTGTTTTTAGGCATCTGGCAAGGAGAGCGAGAAAATCGTAGAGGTTATTGGTTGCGTTGGTGGGATGAAAACGGAGAGTTATTGTTGTGGGGTTCGGAGTTAGCAGCAAAAGAACAGCAAGAAAAAGATGCTGCTCAACAACAAGCCGAACAGGAAAGACAAGCTAGACTGAATGCTGTACCCCAATTGTTGCAAATGGGTTTGAGTGTAGAGCAAATTGCCCAAGCTTTGAGTTTGTCAGTGGAAGAAGTGCGTAGGCTTGCTCAACAATAATTAATTTTCTCTGGGATTAGTCAGCGTGATGTCTACGACGGGCTACGCCTACGCAGTTCCAACTAAAAAAAGTAGCAATAAATATCTTTGCAGTAGGTAAATCCGACATCAAAACTCGGAAGTTCGTGTTCAGAACTCGGAAGTTCGACCTTTTTGCTCGGCCATTCGTGTTCGGAACTCAGAAGTTTGACCTTTTTGCTCGGCCATTCGTGTTCGGAACTCGAAACGCCGAGATCAGAACTGCGATCGCATCTCTAATTTACCGAGCGATCGCCTCAGACTCTACATTTAAACTTAGTGTTACAGCAGGCGATGTCTACGACGGGCTACGCCTACGCACTCATCACCTACACCCCTACTCCTCTGCTCCTCTGTTCCTCTGCTTCCCCTCTCCCTACTGCACCGGACACACCTTAGCCGAATCAGGATGGCTAGCTAAATAATCCTTGAGCCAATTGCAACCCTGCGCTAGCAAATCATCTAAATCCAAATTCCACAACTTGATGGTTCCATCAGCACTAGCAGAAGCTAAAGTTTTGCCATCAGCACTAAATGCGACTAATAGGACTTGATCTTTATGTCCAGTTAGAGTGGTAATTTCTTGATAAGTCGCTAAATTCCACAACTTGATGCTGTCGTCACTTGCAGAAACTAAAATTTTACCGTCCTGACTAAATGTGACGCTTCTAACCCAATTTTCATGGCCAGTTAAGGTGGTAATTAATTCGCCCGTGGCAAGGTTCCACAACTTGATGGTGCTATCGGCACTTGCAGAAGCGAAAGTTTTACCATCGGCACTAAAAGCGAAGTCAATGACTCTATCTTGATGCCCTGTCAGGGTGGCAATTTTTGTGCCTGTGGTGAAATTCCACAGTTCAATGCTGTTTTCGTTATCACTTTGAGAAGCTAAAGTTTTGCCATCAAGGCTCACACCGGGGATGTGTACCAAATTTTTATGCCTAGTGAGTGTGGAGATTTCTTTGCCTGTGGCGACATCCCACAACTTGATTTTGTTGTCAGGGCTTTTATAATCGCCACTTTCAGAAGCTAAAGTTTTGCCATCGGGGCTAAAAGCGATGATCCTATCAACCCCACTTTTCTGCCCGAGCAGAATGGAAATTGCTTTGCCCGTGGCAAGATTCCACAACTTGATGCTTCCGTCATCACTTGTATAAGCTACAGTCTTACCATCGGGACTCAAAGCAAAGCTTTTGAGCCCAGTCAGGGTGGAAATTGCTTTGCCCGTGGCGAGATTCCACAACTTGATGCTGTCGTCACTTGCAGAAGCTACTGTTTTGCCATCAGAACTCAAAGCAACGCTGTTGACCCAATTTTGATGTCCAGTCACAGTTAGGGTGGAAGTTTCCTTACCTGTAGAAAGATTCCACAACTTGATGCTGTTGTCATAACTAGCAGAAATTAAGGTTTTGCTATCGGCACTGAAAGCAATCCTAAAGGCAGAATCTTTATGCCCAGTCAGGGTGGCAATTTCTTTGCCCGTGGCGACATCCCACAATTTGATGCTATTTTCGCTAACAGCTACGCCGTCGCTAATACTTGCAGAAGCTAAAGTTTTACCATTAGGGCTAAAAGCAAACATGCTAATCGCACTTATATCTTTATGTCCAGTCAGAGTGGAAATTTTGCCCGTAGAAAGATTCAACAACTTGATGTAGTTTTGTTCATCACCTGCGTAAGCTAAAGTTTTACCATCAGGGCTAAAAGCAAACATGACGCCATGTACATGTCCATCATTTCCAGTCAGGGTAGAAATTACTTTGCCTGTGGCGACATCCCATAACTTGATGATATTATCCTCACTAGCAGAAGCTAAGGTTCTACTATCGGGGCTAAAAGCAACGCTGAAGACCTCACTTTCATGCCCAGTTAGGGTAGACATTTCTTTGCCCGTGGCGACATCCCACAACTTGATACTTTTGTCATCACTAGCAGAAGCTAAGGTTTTGCCATCGGGACTAAAATCGATGCTTCTGACCCCATTTTTATGCCCAGTTAGGTTAGAAATTTCTTTGCCCGTAGTAACATCCCACAACTTAATACTTTTGTCATCACTGGCAAAAGCCAAAGTTTTGCTATCAGGACTAAAAGCAAAACTCATGACTTCACTTTGGTGACTAGTCAGGGTGGATATTTCTTTACCTGTAGCGACATTCCACAACTTGATACCTTCATTGCCATTTCTAGACACCAAGATTTTACCGTTGGGACTAAAAGCTAAGCCGTTAACATCATCTTGAGTCAGGGTGAAAATTTCTTTTCCAGTAGCGAGATTCAACAACTTGATGCTGTTTTTGTTGTTTTCATCATTTCCAAAATTTACAGTTACAGTTTTGCCATCAGGACTAAAAACAATTTCGGTGACTTTATTTTTATACCCCTGTAACTGAAACTGATTGCGTTCGCGGATATTTAACAATATATTCTGTAAACTAAACACAGGACTGTAGGCGGGATAATCTGCTAAAGATTTTTTATCTTTCACTAAACTTTTCAATTCCCGTCCAGCCTGCATAGCTTTCACCAGACCCTCAATTTCTCCTCCTCGAAAAGGTTCCCGTAATAAATTTATTCCGTTTTGTTCCAATCGCGTTGCTGTGAGGGCAGTTCGACGTTCTTTATCAGCAATAAAAGCAAGTACAAAAGCAACTATTGCTCCAGCCAGAGATAACCCTAGCACCATAGAACCAACGCGAATCCGTTGATTAGCTTTGCGGTTTGCTTCTGCTAATACTTGCTTTGCCTGTTCTTCTACTTCCAGTTGCTTCTGCACATCGTGCTTTTCCAATTCTTGGCTAGCAGCTAAAAACTGATAGTCCAAGTCACTCAAACTTTTACCTACTGCCCATTCTTGAGCATCCTGCAAAGTCTTTCCCCGCAACAAGCGCGACTCATCTTGACGTTCAGATTCAACCCAAGCATTCAATGTATCGGAGTAAGGACGCAAGTTTGCCAGAATTTTTTCAGCCCACTCCTGCTTAAACACCTCTGCGTAAATGCGGTTATAAATTCGCAGCTTACCATCCCGCTTTACCACCAATCCCGTCAGCCGCAGTTCTGTTTGTTCAGGACTGTCATCAGTTGCTATCTCTCCCTGCTGCAAAATCTGCTGACACAACCCCAACAATCGCCCAGTCCGCTGTTCCCCACTCCGCATGATTCTGTCTCGAATCGTCTTCAAATGCTCCGGCTCATCCTGCGCCTCCCAATTTTCAATAATCCGCTTTCTTACCACCCCTGCTACCAACCCCTCAATTTGGGATTTCTCCTCGTCTCCACAAGACGCGATAAATCGCGTCTCTACAGGGCATTCCTCAATTAACAACTTACAAACTTTTTGTGTCAAAAACGGCTGTCCCCCCGTCCAGTCCAGCACCACCTGCATCAACTCTTGGGCATTACCCACCGCCGCCAAACCCTGTGCCAATGGTTCCGCCTCCGCGAGTTTAAACCCAGTCAAATCAATTGCCTGTCCAATATTAAAAGGTGTGCGGCGTTTGTCTTGAATCAAATCTGAAGGCGTAGATACTCCAATCAAAGCAAAAGTAAGACGATTATATTCAGGATGGTCTGCGCGTCGGTTGTAGCAATCGCGGATAACTGCGAAAAAGTCATCTAGGTTGAATGTGAGACTGAGGATACTGTCAATTTCATCAATAAAAATAACAATTTTCTCTGTAATTACTTTTAGCAGAACCGTTTCAATAAACTTGCTCAAACGCTGCACTGGCGAAAGTAAACCGTTATCAGCCCACCAAGTGTCTAAATCAAAGTCATTGTAAATATTAAAACTTCCTAATAGGGTATCAATCACCCCGGCATACCATTGCTCTGGAGTAATATCTGCGGTGCCGATCGCAGTAATATCAACAGCAGCACAAGCAACTCCCTCTGTTTGCAATTGCTGCATCACCTGCACTCGCAAACTAGATTTCCCCATCTGTCGCGAATTGAGGACGTAACAAAACTCACCAGCTTTCAAGCCTTCATAAAGGTCATGGTCAGCTTGCCTTCTAACGTAAGTTGGCGCATCTTGGGGAAGACTACCCCCGACTTGATACTGGTACTGCGTCATAAGTTATAGGCAAGATGCCTGATGAAGTAATTACGTTAGCGTAGCGGGGCGTAGCCCATTACGAATTATTTTCACGGACTAAATGAGCTAGCCGCTTTAACACTTTGACGACAGTATAAAGGTCATCTCGGCTATCTAAAGCAAACAAATCAGATAGAGCATATTCTGGGGTTGCGGTTTCTATCAGTTTGATAAATCTAAATTCATTACCATTGGTGATAAAACCAAAAACAGGTTTTGTAGGAGTTACATCGGCTAACATGTAAGCCAATGCTTGCGGAATTGCTGGAACTAATGAGTAATCTGCTCTTTTTGCCTCAATCACAAGTACCCAGAATGGAGGGCGGAACACCAGTACATCAATGCGTCCTCGGATAATCGTACCTTCATCTTCAGAAGAGATTTTGACCTCTTGCTCCGAAGCGATGTAAAAAGGCGGTTGGTAAAAACCTGCTAGACGTAAAAGTGGGGATAGCACCACCATTTTGACTACAGGTTCTAGAATGGGATATCGCGATAGATGCAGATATTCAGCCTTGATTTCGTCGAGATTTCTCACTTCCAAGTCGTTGAGTTCTGGCAAATTATCCCGCCATTCATGGAAGAAGTGTTCATTATCATTACGTTGCAAACCAAATTGCTCGATAAGTTGATTAAGGGTGATATCTTTTCCTTGAATAACTTGAACCATTTGTTTGTACCTTTTAGTTGAATGGTACTCGAAGATAAAAATTCTTCATGTCTTCCTAATGTACTTTCTTAATTTTTAACCCCTAGGCGATGCCTACGGCGGGCTACGCCTACGCAAAAAATATTTACGATACAAATTACACAAAGGCACTACATCATTACCCTGAAATTTCACCAACCCCATACTGCGGAGTTTAAAGGCCTCACTCGTTCCCACATCTACAGGAAAGTTTGTACTCACTACTTGTTTAAACGCAGCTAGTAATTCTGTATCCATTTCCAAATTCAGCAAATGGCGGCGCAGATGGTCGCTGTAAGGGCCTTCCTCAGTTGCAGCGACTTGCTCTAGCTTTGGGAGCGTCATTCTGCCACGGGCAATTTCATAAAGCGCCACCCGCACCAAATAAGGATGACCATTCACCAGCGTCATCAATTCCTCAATTTGTGAATTAGACCAATTGAGTCCGTGACGCTGTACCAAGTCTTGTACCTGTATTTGATTCAAGTTTAGTAACTCAATGGGCAAACCTACATTAAAAGGTGATTGATTGATATTAAGCGGGATATAAACCTCTTTAGAATGGACAATTACCAACCTGAGATTTTTCCAGACTGGCTCATTTTTTGACCGCTCATGCCAAGCTCGCAGCAACCCAAAAAAATCAGCAGCAATTATGGGATGTTTGAAAACCTCATCTACTTCATCTAAGCCCAAAGCAATGGGGTTATTAATCGCAGGTAACAAATACCGTTGAAAGTAATTTGTACACTTATTCTTACTACCTAAAATGCCCTTCCAATACTTACCTAACTTATCTGGTATATTCAGTTCGTTGGTGATGCTAGCACAGAACCACTGCAAAAACTGATCTAAGTTACTCAGAAATTCTGCATCCGCTGACTGAAAGTTTAAAGAAGCAGTCTGATAGCCCTTTTGGTTAGCGTGGTGGAGAATCCGCGACATGAGCGAAGTTTTGCCCATCTGCCGAGGAGCTTTGATCCGAATTAGGGCACCTGGTTGGAGAATAGTTTCGTAACAGTCTACCTCAATAGGCGATCGCTCGACATATAAGGCAGAGTCCAGAGGTACTTGTCCTTCTGGACTTTCTAAGAAAACTGCTGGTGTTGTCTGTAGAATAGTTTCGCCAGCAGAGCTACAATCTTTGGAATTTTTCTGACTTTTCAGCACTGGGGTCGAAGATTCTGGAATGCTTTCTAGGTCAATAGCAGTACAGCCAAACTCATACGCATCTTCATACGACCTGTCAGCACCCAGTGCATCATAAAAGCCTACCGCAAATTTAATCGCGGCGCGATCGCCAATTGCCTGATTCATCCCAACCACACAATCAATGTGTTGGTAAATTGCCTCAGCTTGCACCTCGCTATAGCAGGCATTCAATAACACACACTCAATCTTGTCTTTAAATAACTTAAATAACCTTGCCAGGGACTCTGTACTCACTAGCTGCATTTGCCCTGTGTTATTTTCCAAAGCTAAACCTTCATTACCTGCCCCATGTCCAGAAAAGTGGACAATCTGAGGTTCGTTATCCAAAAGCGCACGCCGCAAATCGTCAGGACGCACTGCCCATTTAGTAATAAGTTCAAACTTATCTCGGCTTCGAGAGCGTTGCAACCCTTCCTGAATTTCCCTTACTTCTTCGTCCAAGCGTAGCTTATCTGTCGTCGTGGGATTAGCTGAGACAATCAGGATTTTTTTCACAGCGCTATCAACTATTGAATGCAAACTTCTGACTTAGATGTAGTTTACTACAGCACATAACTAGACAATTACTGATAGCGCATTACCGTTAACGAGTCTTTGATACTCATTAATGGAGCTACGAACTCCGTTAACGAGCCTTTGATACTCATTAATGAAGCTTAGAGCTTCGTGGACGAGCCTTTGATACTCATTAATGGAGCTACGAACTCCGTTGACGAGCCTTTGATACTCATGAAAATTACAGCAATTTTCACAAGCGTGGAATACACATAACTGTAGGGGCACAATATATTCCTTGGTGTCAATTTAAGCTCAAACCGTTGTCCCACAGCCGTTCTACCCCACCCCTCAATCCCCTCCCCTTAGCAAGGGGAGGGGAGGTTTTGCGTCAGCAAAGCCGGGGTGGGGTGACTCGGAATTGATTGGTAATTAAGCAAACTCTATATAAAGTCATTGCGAGGGTTTCACGTTAAGTTGACACGTATGAATATATTAGACCTCTTGCAAAAGTCCCTAACACCCCGCCCCCAACCCCTCCCCTTGCTAAGGGGTGGGGAGACAAAGCTACGCTTTGGCTCTTTGGGGTTCTTATATTTTTGATTTATGCAAGAGGTCTATTGTGCCCCTACGCGTGTAGTCTCTCCAATTGAAAACCGCTGTAATCCTTAACAGGAAGCGACCTAGCTAATCTTAATGTCCGGTTTTTTCCGAGCAATTTGAGCTTAAGCCGATGCTTTGGCATTCTCCAACTTCCAGCAATTGCCTAACTGCACGGCCAGGCTGACAACTCATCAAAGTTGCTCCCACCGCAGCCAGTGTAACAACAGTGGCTAGTCCCAGCACTGTAGCTCGTTTTCTAGGTTTGATTGTACTGACTAAAGTATCTACCCCAGTGGCAGTACCAACAACCTCAATTGGCACAAGTGCTTTTAAAGCAACAGATGCATTGGCATAGCGATGTTTCCGGTTGCGCTCCACCATTTTCATCAACCACGACCGAAAACGCGGACTGATGTGGGGAACTAATTGCTGGAAATTAAACCGATAATTATCATCAATTAATTTCCCAATCTCAACAGGACGGGTATTAGTAAGTAAGCAAATCAGTGTTGCTCCTAAACTATATAAGTCTGACGCCTCAGTGAGGGAATGACCAAACTGTTCCTCTGGTGGCATAAAACCTGGAGTTCCAGCTACAAAGCTGCTAAGAGATACTTTTGTACCCTGTACCCTAGCCAATCCAAAATCCACCAGGTAAGCATTTAGTTGCTCATCAACTAAAATATTCTCTGGTTTAATATCTCGATGAATAACTGGAGCAACTTGCTTTTGCAGATAAACCAAAATTTCTAAGATTGAAAGAGCAATTTGCTTGATTTCTTCAGGATGAAAGCTGCGTCTTAACCCTAATGATGGGGCATTTTTATACTCCTGCACTATATAAAACACCCCTGAAGTTTCAAAGGAATCTACATAGCGGGGAATACGGGGATGATTCAGTTGTTGCAGAATCTCAATCTCACGCTCGTAAGCTTTCACACCTGACCAATCAATACTTGCACTAGCAAAATGGAACTCTTTAATCACCACCTGTTGATGACAGTTGAGGGCATTAGCCAAGTAAGTAATGCGTCCCCCTTGCCGATTACGTCCTAGTTCACGAATAACTTTATAGCCTAACTGGGAAAAATCGGGATGGTGATTTAAGGGAATTACCCCTTTATATCCATTAAGTACATCATGCTCCATTACACAAATCACATGAACTGGATTTTGTCAAGGCGAAATCAAAAAATCAAAGGTTCTGGTCTGAATTGTTAACCAACGGGCACATTTATTTGGGTCAAGGGTAGAGACGCGATTAATCGCGTCTGTACAAGGGTCAAGGGTCAAGGGTCAAGGGTCAAGGCTTTTTGGACTTTTGCGCCAGCCAAGCGACAATCTGGGCATTTACAACATCTGGAACTTCATCGTGGGGACAATGACCAGCGTTGGGAACGGGAACAATTTTGATGTCTTTGCCATTCTCACGCGCCTCCTCGTAAATCTTTGTCCCGGTAAGCGGTGTCCAAGGATCATCAGCACCCCAAATTATCAATAAAGGACGTTCTACTTGGGGCAATAGTTCCACTGGAGTTGGGCCAGGAGGTGCTGTGAGAATGGAGGCGAAAACTTGTTGCGCTCCCGGATCGCAAGAGGGAGTATAAAGTAAATCAACTAATTCATCGGTGACAGCTGTGCGATCGCGGTAAACTTGGTAGAGAGTACGGCGAATTTGGTCTTTTTGACGGATGCGGTTAAATACGAATTTGCCTGTGAGAGGCGATCGCACAAACCTGTTAAAAGCTCCCATAACAATGCGTAACGGTGGATTCAATTCGTGGGGACGATGACTCAACCCACCCGCAGCGTTAATTAAAACGCCACCAGCAGCAATTTCTGGATGTTCTACCAGTACTATCAAGCTTAAAAGTGCGCCAATGGAGTTGCCAATAAATACAGCTGGTTCTTGAATGTGTGCTGTCCAAAAATCTCTCAGCAGTTCAACCCAAACCTCCACGCTGTAATTAATTGGCGCTTTATCAGAACCACCAAAACCCAAAAGGTCTATGGCAAAAACTCGGTAACCAGCGTTTGCTAAGACAGGGATATTTTTGCGCCAGTGTCCAATGGAAGCACCAAAACCGTGAACTAATACCAAAGGGCGTCCTGTACCCATGACGGTATACTGAATTTTGTAGCCCTGCCAAGTCCAAAAGTGTGTTTCAAAGGGATATTGTGTTCCTATGGGCTGTGTAGTTACAGTCATTATTAAGATTCATAAAGTCTTTCTTAAATATAATAATGTTCTCTGACCTCAAGGAACTCTGAACAAAATGCTATTTTTAAACTAGTCCCAGTTGAGTTGAGGTCTTTGCCCTATGACCCTTTCTGCTAACCAACTCAAGACCGAGATTATCTACCCGGACTCTGATGGTACACTGATGGCGGAGAGCGACCCAGCACGAGATTATCTAATTTATGGTGTAGAGTCCCTAGACATTTATTTTCAAGACCGAGATGATGTCTACGTATCAGGAAACCTGTTCCTTTACTACAAAAAGGGCATCCCTAGTGCCGTGGTAGCTCCTGATGTTTTTGTGGTGTTTGGGGTAGAAAAGAAGAAGCGCCTCAGCTATAAGGTTTGGCAAGAAGGGGGTAAAGTCCCCAGTTTTGTTTTAGAAGTGACTTCTTTAACCACCCAAGAGAACGACGAAGAGGATAAACCCAAGAAATACTCACTCTTAGGTGTGCAAGAGTATTTTCAGTATGACCCAACTGGAGATTACCTTAATCCGCAACTCAAGGGTTCCAGTTTAGTTGAGGGCAAATATCAACCTATTGCAGCGAAACTTTTACCTGATGGAGTTACGTCAATTCACAGTGAAGTATTGGGTTTAGACCTCAGACTCATTGACGGAGAATTGCGGTTTTTTGAACCCCAAACTGGGAAAAAACTCTTGAGTCACAAAGAAACGGAACAAGCCCGACAGGAAGCGGAACAAGCTCGACAGGAAGCAGAACAAGCCCGACGGGATGCAATACCTCGATTATTAGAGTTGGGCTTGAGTGTGGAACAAGTTGCAAGTTCTCTTAGCTTACCTGTGGATGAGGTGAAACGCTTTATTCAAGAGTGATACCAATATCTTTGTAGGTAAAACTTGTTAAGGGGTTAAAAACGAGCGATGTCTACGACGGGCGTAGCTGCCGCATTTTCGTGCAATTATCTAATATTCAAACTCAAAAATCAGTATAAATTTTTCTTAGAAATTCAATACCATCCTCATTGTCCCGACAAAAATATCACCATTCGCATCGTTATGATTAGAATTTATAATATAAATCGCACCTGGTATTAGCTTAATATTGTTGTTTAACGGATACTCATAAAAAGCTTCAAACTGTAATCCCGTTCCTTTGTCTTCCCGTGCTGCGATCGCATTATAAATGACTTTTGGTGGCATTCCAAAACCTAAGCCACCAACAGCACTTTTTTTAAATAAATCAGGAAAAGCAAGATTAACAGCGTAGTTGATAATATCAGCATCACCCTTCACACCGTCCACTCGTTCGGCATTAGTATATCCAAACCACCCGCTCACAGCAAGATGAGGAAACATCTTCCACGAAGCGCCAACAGCATAAGAATTAGAAACTAGTGGCACACCTAAGCCAAAAGGAAGGTTTGAGAAATTACTACCTGTTCGATGCGCTAAATCCCCATTATCAGAATAATTGTGTACATACAATAATCCCAGTTCAGCGTTTGAAAATGGTTTGTAAGAAAGCTGTACCAACCCGCTATAAGTACCGTTAAATAAACCAGCAGCACCAGTAGCAATGTCGGCATTTTGTGCTAGATAACCTAAATCCAATCTGAGAGATTCATTAGGTTTATAAACAGCTGCAAAACCACTACCTGTAGTATTCCCAATGCGGTATATTGGATTACGTTCTAAAAAGCGTGAAGGAGAACCTTTTGCACCTCCAAAACTAGCAAAATATGGATTAATTACTGTGGCGTAATAATGATGCGAGGCAGCGTTTGCATAAAGATAAATTTGAAAACTTTCGCCTACGGGAAACTGATATTCCAGTAAGTTTAGAGCAAAATTATTATCTGTATTTCCAACTTCAAAAGATTGTCGCGTCATATTTGTGCCAGTGACACCATTGAAATTTGGTACTCTATTTGAAGCTTGTAAACGTACTAGCAGTCTATCTCTGCCTGTAAAACTAGTAAGTAAATTAATTCGAGCACGGTAGTTAAATGCTAAATTAGAATCAATTGTGGTATTTGGGTTGTTATCAGCACTATCCCCTATTGCATCACTAGCAGCAAGAACGACAGAAACATTTAATTGAGTTGTAGTTGAAAATTGATTTGCTGTTATTTCCGCACTTTGCGCTTCTAAATTATCTAAACGATTTTGTAGGGTAATTAATTCAACAGCAAATTCATCTTTTAAACGTTGGATAGTAGAAATTTCAAGAGAAGTAAGTAGAGTACCTTGATTTTCTACCAGTTGATTAACTTCGTCTAAGCAAGCGTTCAGTGTAGCAGCAAACTCGTAACGCGTAAACTGATGGTGAACTGGATAGGCGTTATTAAGATATCCAGCAGTACAACTATACCGTTTAATTAAGGATTGCAACTCTTGAAATGCCCAATCGGTGGTTTGTACGTCTGAAAGTTGTGAGACAGAGGGAGTTTGAAGTTCTGTTTGCTCCTCAAGCTCTAGTTGTGTAAATGTTCTCTCTTGTTGAACTTCCCACGCTAAAACAGAATCTGAGAAAACTATAATAAAACTCAAAATCGCAGTAAAAATAGACGGTAAATTTCCCGGCAATACAGACATTTATTATTTCACTCATCACAACCTTTTTCCCAACTTATACCATTTCCATATGAAGACGCATAGAAAGAACCCCACCGCCTGCGGCACCTCCCCTTGGTAAGGGGAGGTTGGTAGGGATCAAAATAATGTGCAACCTCACAAAGAATTGGTATTAGTCTAAATCATAAATCTATCTATAGTACTAGTCGCTTTGGTAAAAAACGTGCTTTTCCCTATTTTTAGTAAGTATATATATTTCATTAGTCAGATGTGAATAACTTTTTAATGTATTAATTTATATTGCGGAATACATGTAAAACAACTTTTGAAATTATAGCGGTTCTCAAATAAGTAGAATACACCTTAACCTTGATAGACAATTTGCTTGAGCTAATTGTCTATACCTAAGCAAAATGAGAAACTCCATAGCACAAAGAGTATTATCTCTAAGCATTTGAATTTCTCAAATATTGTACTTCTGCTTAAGTAGCTAGGTGGAATTAAATAGAAGACCCCCTGTAGTCCCCCTTGGTAAGGGGGACGGCGACAGCCGGGGTTCTATCTTCGGTTTAATTAAGCCCACTTACTTAATCTTCTTAATATCAATAATTAAAGGAAAGATGCCGTGAAAGCAAGAAGCTTATTTATTGGTTGTGCTTTGTTAGTGAGTATGACCCTTCCTAGCAGCGCTCAAAAACCGCAGCAACAGAGAATAGAGCGCGTTGAGGGCTATCTTGCAACGCCTGAGCAATTGGAATTTAAAGAATCGCTCTTACAACAACTTAAGATGCCTGCGGGATTTCGCATTAGCGTGTTTGCTAAAGATTTAGGCAATCCTCGGAAATTGGCAGTTGGTGGTGATGGCACTGTCTATGTGACTCGCCGCAAACAAGGTGATATATTAGCGCTGCGCGATCGCAACAATGATGGACGTGCTGATAACATACAGACCGTTGCATCGGGTCATAAATATGTCAACGGCATTGCGATTCGCCAAAATCGTCTTTACTTTGTCACAGACAAACAACTATACGCCGCAAACATAGGAAAAGGCGGGAATCTAGGCAAACCACAGGTTTTGATTGATGACTTACCTGATGCAGGACAACACCCAAATCGGACACTTGCCTTTGGCCCTGATGGAATGCTTTATATCAGTGTGGGCAGTACTTGCAATGCCTGTGATGAGACAAATGACCAAAGCGCCACATTGCTAAGAGCACAACCTGACGGTAGCAAGCGGACGATTTATGCTGAGGGTTTACGCAACACTATCGGTTTTGCTTGGCATCCCCAAACTAAAGAATTGTGGGGCTTAGATCACGGTTCTGACTGGCGCGGTAATGATCAACCACCAGAAGAATTGAATCGAATAGTGCAGGGTGCAGATTATGGCTGGCCCTTTTGTTGGGGCGATCGCCGTCCAGATGTATATTTATCAGCGAACCCACAAGGTAAAACTAAGGAGGAATACTGTGCTAAAACCCAACCACCAGTCCTAACCTATACAGCCCACAGTGCGCCATTGGATTTTGTTTTTTATACTGCATCTCAGTTTCCTCAAGAATACCGCAACGATGCTTTTGTAACTATGCGCGGCTCGTGGAATCGCCAACCTCCCTCAGGTTATAAAATAGTGCGGATACGTTATCAAAATGGCAAACCAGCAGCATTTGAGGACTTCATCACAGGGTTTTTGAACCCTCAAGCAACGGCACAGTTTGGCCGACCTGTAGGCCTTGCAGTTTTACCCAACGGTTCGCTATTGTTCACAGATGATACTAACGGTGTAATTTACAAAGTGTCCTACGCTGCTCCTAGCAAATAACACCTTACTCCAGCACCAGCTTTCATGTAAGTATTAACCTCGATTAAGTAGGAAGGCTAAATTAAAGTTCACCTAGATTGCCGGGTTTCGACTCCGCTCAACCCTCGTCTTCTTAGGGATCGAGCATTGAGCGAAGTCGAAATGAGCGAACTTGTACTGAGCGACTTGTGCCGAGCGGAGCCGAGGTAAGCCGAAGTAGTCGAAATGCATCTTACAAATAATTGCAACTTCCTACTTACCCACAAGAAAGCTGGTTTTTCTCTACGCCTCTGCGCCTCTGCGTGTTAGCGTTCGCGTAGCGTCTCGTAGAGAAGCGGGGCGTAGCCCGATAAATCATCCCGCTTTCTCTGCAACACCAGAAAGCTGACACCAGTGATAATGAAGGTAAGCGTTATCTTCACAAAAATTATGTATTTAACTTGGCTAGACAGCAACTCTTGGCTACTTGAAATCAGTGAGAAACGGATACTGATTGACCCTTGGCTGGTTGGTTCGTTAACTTTCAGTAACTTAGATTGGCTATTTAAAGGCTCTCGACCTCAAGAGCGCCCAATACCGGAGAATATTGATTTGATTCTGCTGTCTCAGGGTTTGGAAGACCATGCTCACCCACCAACACTCAAGCAGCTCGACCATACCATCAAGGTTGTTGCTTCTCCAAGTGCTGCTAAGGTAGTACAACAATTAGGTTACACCCAGGTAACGACTCTCGCTCATGGTGAGACTTTTACTTTAAACGATCAAGTAGAAATCAAGGCGACTCCCGGCTCTCCCATTGGCCCTACTTTGGTGGAAAATGGTTATCTCCTCAAAGAGTTGGAGAGTGGTTTAACAATCTATTACGAACCTCACGGGTATCATTCTTTACAAGTAAATCAGGCTGCACCAATTGATGTGGTGATTACACCGTTTGTTGACATGACGCTGCCTTTGCTTGGGCCGATTATTAAAGGAAATAATAGTGCCTTAGAAGTGGCAAAGTCGTTAAAACCTCAAGTAATGTTACCGACTGCGGCTGGTGGAGATGTGCTGTTTGAGGGATTATTAATGAAACTTATTCAGACTAAAGGAAGTGCTGAGGAACTTCGGTCATTATTAGAGAAAAACAATCTTTCGACGCGGGTGATTGAACCATTACCAGGCGATCGCATAGAGCTACCATTAGAGAAACGAGCATTAGCCATCTGATTTAATACTTAATTTTTCATATTATCTTGCACATAAACGTTTCTAATTGGGAAAGGAATTTGAATCTTTTCTTGCTGATAGCATTTGTGCAATTTCTTAATAAATATATGTTTTCCAATCCGCTGATCAAAGTATTCATTTACACGCATGTAAAGTGTAAAATCTATACTAGACTCACCAAAAGTATGAAATCTGATATACGGTTCACTTTTTATTAATTCTGGTGCAATTTCTAGCATGACTTCTTTGGCAATTTCTACAGTCACTCTTTCTACTTGTTCCAAGTCGCTATCGTAACTAACACCTACATTTATTGTTAAAGTAATTTCTTTTGCAGGAAGATGATAGTTAGTGAAAATTGCAGAAGCTAGCTTAGAATTGGGAACGATTATGACATTATTAGAAATTTCTTTTATTGTCGTATTGCGCCAGTTAATATCTGTGACGTAGCCCTCATGTCCTCCATCTAATTTTACATAATCTCCAGTTCTAACTTGTTTAGAAATAATTAGATAAAAACCAGCAAATAAATTTGCCAGTGTATCTTGAAGTGCCAAACCAACTGCTATACCGCCAACGCCTAAAGTTGTGACTATGGGCGTAACTTGAATACCTACCGTTTGTAATATGATTAGTGTTCCTAAAATGAAAACGCCAGTCTTAGCAAGGTTAGAAATTAGTGATGCTGAAACTCTTTCTGTTCTCTGAAGAAATAAATTTACAAATCCAGATGTCAGCTTTGCCAAGACTAACGTAACTGAACACAGAAAAACAATGACAATAATTTTTCGTAGTATAATTTTAATGTCTGGATCAATATTGGTAGAAGAATAGAAAATTGCACCCGAAAAACCAGCAATCATAAACCAAATAAAGGTCATGCGGTGCAAGGAGTGAAATATTATTTCACTCCCAGGAATCCGCCTATTAGTAACAAGTATTTTCAGCTTTTTGAAGATAAGTTTTTCACCAATGATTCCAGCCAGTAAACCAGCTAGAATCAAGGCAATCGGGGCAATCCATTGCATCATATCAATTTAGATTGGAGATTTTAAATTCTGGGAATCAGCAGTTATTTAGATGATTATTGCAAAATTTTACCTTGTTAATTGCCTGGGTAGCTGCTTGAGATTTTCGGGATTCAGGATAACTTGTACTTCTAATTGTTGCGTTGTATCCCGTAAAGTAAGAATGTAGTTTTCACCGGATGGATTGTATGAGTACTCAGGATTTGTTATGGAAATTGTCTCATAGGAGATGGTCTGTAAACCAACGCGGATAACAAGTTCTTTTTGGGACTGGGGGAAAATATATAGATACTGGTGTGAGCTATCAAGTATAAGCTGATGTGGTGTGGTATTGCGTTGTTGAGACGAATCAGGTTTATGCCAATAAAGAGTAATACCATGAATTTCTGGTTGAGCGATGGGCTACGCCGCGTAGGGCGATCGCAAATACTTCATCAAACCGTTTTGTTCCCAGTCGAGTTGCTCGACTTCACCGTTTTGGGGAATTATTCGCTGTTTCCAGGTGATTTCTTGGTTATTGAGGTTTGCCCACCATTGGCGGATGGTAGCTAAGTAATTGGGATTTTCTAGATTGCCGCTACCCTGTTGCCAGACAATTTTCATAAGTGCTGAGTATTGAGTGCATCCTGTTTGGTTCCAGTTTAAACAACTCTTGGGTGAATCTCATTAACATGGACTTGCCAATTATTTACCACCCAAATTACATTGCACCCCTGCCCGATGGGCATCGCTTCCCGATGTCTAAGTTTCGTCAACTCTATGAATTACTGCTAGCCGACGGTGTAGCTCATCAAGAACAATTTCACACCCCCGAACTTCCGCCGCAGGAGTTGATAGAGTTAGTTCACACCCCAAGCTATATTCAAGCTTACTGTGAGGGAACCTTAGATTACAAAGCACAGCGGCGCATTGGCTTGCCTTGGAGTCCAGCACTTGTAAATCGTACCTGTATAGCGGTTGGTGGTACAATACTCACTGCCAAGCTGGCACTAAGTCAGGGTTTAGCTTGTAACACTGCTGGTGGTACTCATCATGCCTTTCCTAGTTATGGATCTGGTTTTTGTATTTTCAATGATTTAGCGATCGCCTGTCGAGTTTTGCAAAAACTCGGACTTGTTCAGAAAATCCTGATTGTGGACTTGGATGTTCATCAAGGAGACGGCACCGCTTTTATCTTTCAAGATGACGAGAGTGTTTTTACTTTCTCCATGCACTGCGAAGTCAATTTCCCCGGTACTAAACAAAAAAGTGATTTGGATGTTCCTTTGCCAGTGGGAATGGAGGATGATGCCTATTTACAAACTTTGGCGGATTACTTACCAGATTTATTGTTTGATGTCAAGCCAAATTTAGTTTTATATGATGCAGGTGTTGACCCCCATATAGGCGATCGCTTGGGAAAATTAGCCTTAACTGATGCTGGCATTTTCCGGCGGGAAATGCAGGTTTTAAGTACCTGTATGAGTAGTGGTTATCCTGTAGCTTGCGTGATTGGCGGTGGTTATGCCGATGATATGAAATCCCTCGTCTGGCGGCACTCGCTGGTGCATCGTGCCGCTAGTGAAGTTTATCAGCAGTACAAACTATAGTTATTTAGTAAGTAATTACGCCCAAAATCAGAAAAACGGTATGAGTTGAAGATTTCGGGCTTATGCAGTAGTAATCAAAAAAAGCTTTAACGAACCACAGAGGCGCTGAGAGTGCAGAGAAGAAATAACAAAACGCTTACAGACTCAGAAGATTGGGGTTATGTGTTAGTAGGTTCAACAAGTGATAGGTTGATCCGCAATCTTGAAGGTGAAACCGCCCTTGAATCATATCCTGAATTTCGAGAGCGACGCGATCGCGCCAACGAGTTAATGTATGAGTGCGTCGGTCAGCAGCCCTGTCTCTTCTATGTGCGTCGCAAAGGTGCTGGGAAAGAGCCAAAAGAAGAAATTTGGGATTTGACAATAGCAACAGATCAAGATAATTTTCAATTACCCGCAAGACTTAAAAAGCTTGGAAAAACATTAGGATTTAGAGCAGCAGTACAAAAAGATGGAAACGGCAGTTTAAAAATACTGTCCACTCAGTTGCTACAATCCTCACGGGGAAACGCCGATAGCTATGCTGTACCTTGTCACTTGCGTCTACTGCCTAATCATCTGCATCATATCGGTATTCCAGCAGCAACATTGAAACGCATGGCAGCCACGCCAGTCTGTGGCGACCATGTACCTACAGAAGATCAGCTTCAAGCTTGGAAAGCGTTTTTGCAGATTGAAGAAAAAATTGCTAAAGCACGTCAGTTTTGTGTGCGTTACGTGGGTCATAACTATAGCCTCAGAAGGCGAATCAGTTTTGAAATTGATCTAACTTCAGCCACCCTTGACGGCTCTAATGAAAATCCTCTCAACGTAGAAAACTTCTGGGAACGAGTAAAACGCGCCAAAAACGAAGAAGTGAAACTTTTCGAGACTGCTCCTACCGGAAAAAACTGGCAGAATAGCCGCCAACTAGGGTCTATTGAAGAAGTTGACCCCAAGCGTTGCATCATCAGCGTGAGGCTAGAACGCGACTTAGCTGAATATATGGCAGCAGAACGCTATCAGTTACCAACCACCGGATTCTTGTGTTTTGAGGCAATTGGTGACATTAAACAGATTCAGCGCAAGAAAAAAGCCTTAGACGACTTGAATAATGGTTATACACAGAATCCTTATTTGGGAAACTTCTTATTCGACGCCTCCCAAGCAAGACCTATTCAAAAAACCATCGAACTTCAACCACAAGATTTGTTGTTATCCTCTGCTAATCCTGGTCAAAAAGCAGCAGTGGAAACAGTACTTTCTGCTAAGGATCTCGTTCTTATTCAGGGCCCACCAGGTACAGGTAAAACTACCGTAATTGCCGAAATTTGCTATCAAGTTGCTCTTCGGGGTGGACGCACCCTAATTGCTTCTCAAGCCAACCTAGCAGTTGATAACGCCCTCAGTCGATTAGTTCATAACCCAGTAATTCGCGCAGTGCGAAAGGGACGAGCGGAGAAAGTTGGCGAGGAAGGACAGCCATTTTTAGAAGACCAAGTGATTAGCAGATGGCTGCAAAATACCGCTACTGACTGCGAAAACAATCTTACTCAACGGCTCCATAATGTAGAAAATTTCCGTCAATTGCTGGCATCAGCACAACGTTTTACGGCATACCTAAAAGCAGAGAAAGAATTTAATCAAAAACAAAATGAATTCAATAAAAGCAAGGTAAATATAGAGGCAGACTGTAAACAACAAGAAATAGCTTACAAGGAAACTGAAGTCAAAAAAAGTGAGGTTGAATCTCTGATTATTGGGTTGGAGAATCTTCTAGATAATGCACAAAACATAGATTGGGAAGCTTCAGAAGTTACAGATTTTTTGCCCCGCCTTCAGCCCTACACAGAAAGCAACAGTTTAGTAAAAGACTTTTTGGCAGATGTTCGCAAAGCCATTAAATATAGTGATGAACTTGGCTTTGTTCGCCCAGCGTGTGGTGTATTTGGATTGGCAGTTTGGTTACGTGAAACTGTAGCAACTGAAATTTCTGAATTTAAAACGGCATTTAGTCATGCTCAGAATGCAATTGCGGTTATGTCGGAGGTTACGGCATTAGTGCAGTTTATCAAACAGAATTCTACTGATTTGAATCAGCTACAAACAGATTATCATCAATTTTTTACTAAGCAGCAAAGCCTACAGCAAACACTCCAGATTTGGGAAAACCGCAAACGGGAAATAGACTATATTATCACAGCAGTTAAGGAATGGAAGTCTACCGCATATTCTAATCTTTATCAAGTCTTGAAAAATTGCCAGCAATCTAATCTACCATTAACAGAAAATCTTGTGGACTTACCACTAGGTTTATTAATGTTTGCTAATACATTAAAACTACCAATTCTGCCAAAATTTTATCAGCTTAACCTGCCAGAGTGGGAGCTATTAGCAAAGGCAATGTCTTACGAGATAGAGGGAGGTTTTATTGACAAACGGGGTAAGCAGTATAATTTCAGTTATTTTTTACAGCAAAGTTTAAGTCAAATTCCCATAGTGCTGTCGAAGAGCGATCGCACCCAATGGCACGAAACTTATCAACAGTTTAATAATTATCAATTACTAACTCCAAAACAGCGAAAATTACTGGTTGAAAACACCCAGTTTTTTCTGATTAGAATGCAACAGACTTATGGTACATCATGGGAATTGGATAACATCAACTCGACCCTCACCCGGATTACACAAGAACTGCTCGATAGCATCCTAGCAAATGCACGTCAATGTATTTTGCAAGTCAAAAATGAAACCGAACAACAACTTCAAAATCTACAAAACCAATTAAAAAAAATTCCAAAAAATCTCAGCAATCAAGAACAAATATATACTATTCAATCTCAGGTAGAAACAGCGAAACAAGATGCTAATTTAAAACTTGGACAAGTTATCAATATTTTGCAAGAACTGACTCGACAGCAAAATGTATTCCCTAAGTTACGTACTATAACTGAAGAATATCTCGCCAATCAAGCAAAAATTTGGGAGCAGTCTCAAGAATTCTCAACGCAAGTCAATTCCTGGGAAAGTAGCATAAGTCAGCTTGAAACTTTAATTTCATTATTAGAACCTTTTGCTGTATTGGAGATGGTGAAAAACTCTTTGGATGAGCATCTCTCAAAGCTAAAAGAAGAAACTGCAATTTCTATGCAGCAACTCGAAAAATTACAAATAAAATTACGTGAATTAGAGAAACAAGTAGAGCCGCAGCTATCAGAAAAATTACTAGCAGAAAGAAACTGGTGGCAGATAACATGGCAAGGAATACCCGATAAATTCAAGCCGGATATTTCTAGTACTGACTTGTTTAATTTTGACTTTTTACGTACTATCAAAGCTCAGTTTAATTCTTGGCAAAAGCAACTTACTAAAGAAGAAACTCATCTCAATCGATATCAGCACTTTGTCCAAGATTGGATTGGAAAATTAAGAAACCCAACCGAGCGCGATCGCAATGACTTAAGGCGAATATATTTAGATAATGCCAACGTCGTCGGTATCACCTGCGTTCAAGCAGCAGGCCGAGATTTCTCGGAAGAATTTAAATACTTTGATGTCGCCATAATTGATGAAGTAAGTAAGTGTACTCCACCTGAATTACTAATACCAGCTTTGAAAGCTAAAAAGTTAGTAATGGTAGGCGACCATCGGCAATTACCACCAATGCTAAATACTAGCACTATAGAAGAAGTTGCTCAAGCAATTGGTAGCCCAATAGAAGAACTAAAGTTTCTAGAAGAATCCCTTTTCAAAAGTCAGTTTGAAGCTGCTGATCCAACTATTAAGCAGATGCTCAATACTCAATATCGAATGCACCCGTTTATTATGGGCGCAATCAATCAGTTTTATGACGGTAAACTAGAATGTGGCATTTTAGATCCTGACAGAAAACGCGCACATAATCTTGCAGGCAAAATAATTCAACCAGACCATCATCTTATTTGGGTAAAAATGCCTGAAGAAAATGAGTTTCAGGAGCAACGTGAAGGAACTTCTTTTTCTAATATTCGGGAAATTGATGTAATTGAACACTTATGTCAGCAGATAGAAAGCGCTTGGGTTCCTAGAGTAGCCAATGGTGAACCGAAAAAAGAAATCGCCGTAATTACGTTTTATGGCGCTCAACTAAGAAAAATTGATGAACGCCTGCAATCTGAACTTTTTCCTTCGCTGGAAATTCGTACTGGAACTGTTGACAGATTTCAAGGTATGGAACGACCTGTTGTAATTGTTAGTATGGTTCGTAACAATAGTAAGGGAGATGTGGGATTTGCCAAGAAGCCAGAACGGGTTAATGTTGCTTTTTCTCGCGCTCAAGAACTACTGATAATTGTGGGTTGTCACGATTTATTTACCCATCAATCAGGCAAAGTTGGAAGTATGTACTCCGAAGTTTCAAATATTGTCAGTCTTCATGGAGGTTTCATTGATGTTTCTCGCATCTTCTGCTAAAGCTATTGATGAAAGTCTTGAGGCTTTGGTGAATACAATTGAAGCGCAAAGTCCTGGTTTAGAGGTTTTAGCAGCGCGTCAATGTCGCTATAGTTTGCATCAAACTCTTGTAGAAGCAACTGTTAAAGAACCCCGTGAATTTAACGTACTCGAAGAATTTATTATCCGTGCTGGTCTTGAACTTGATCCTCCACCAACAGAAGATGAATTAGCATCTATACTTGGTCTTGATCCTATATTTATCCGCAGTACTACTACAACTCTTCAGGCGTTACAAACGCTATCAGCGACATCGCCAATTACAGTCACTCCTGAAGGACGTTCATTTTATGAGAAAGGCTCTGTACCACAGCCTCCATACTCTGTAAAGATTTATGCTACTTCAGATCCTTTAAGTGGAAAAGTTACCTTTAAATCTGAACCCTTAAACGATGAAATAATAAAACTACCTGATTTGGCAAATTTTGTAACTATTGATAACACAATCATTGATATTTGTTCTTTATCTATTGAAGAAATCCAACAAAATATCCAGGCTTCAGGTTTAGCACTTCATGTGCCACAAGACGGGAAAATAGTTGTTTCCTGTAAAGTAATATCTGCAACTAAAAAAATTGCAAAAATTATATCTATTTTCGTTATATTCGATGCAATTGAAGATAAGTTGAGCGTACAACTAAGAAATGGCAAGCAAATTTTAGAGGCTGAATCAACCTGGCTGGAAGTATTACTATCTGAAGGTAAAATCTCCTTGCAAGCATTGTGTGAATTGTCAGACGAAACCATCAATTTTGAGCGTCAGGTGATTCTCAACCAAAAAAATGCAGAAATTGAGGCTAGAGTCGAAAAGATTCGACAAAAGGCGCTAGAAACTACCACACATATTAGTAAAGACCAAAATGATTCCACTGTAGTAGGAACAGCTATACAGCTACGTGATGGACAAATCTCTCAAGCTTTTTCAGAAGTTTTAAATTCGGCAAAACATCAAATTCTCATCTATTCGCCTTGGGTAAATAAGACAGTTATAGATGATAGATTCTTGACTTTACTTCAAGAATTAGCTAATCGCGGAGTTTGGATTTTGATTGGACACGGAATTGCGCGACGACAAGAAGATGAAGACAAACCAATACCACTAGAAATAGGGGAAAAACTGCGAGCGATAAAAACACCTGATGGATTACCATCTGTACAGTTTTTTTGGTTGGGAGATTCCCATGTCAAAGAAGTAATAGTTGATCGAGAAATTCATCTTTGTGGTTCTCATAACTGGTTGTCTTATCGTGGTGACTATCTACCACGAGGCGAGTCAGTCTATAAAGTCACTATTCCCCATCAAGTTCAAGAAGCCTATGAATTTCTTGCTAATCGCTTCCAAAACCATGCTCAAAAGTTATGGGAAAGTGCTCTAGAAAATCGTGATTCCAAACTAGCTGTAGAGCCTTTGTGTGTGTGGGGTGCGCTTGGTATGGAAGATATTGCACTCAAAGGGATAGAAGAAAACAACTGGCTGGAACTTCTACCAATGTGGCTGAATGTGGTTCTTCAAAGTCTAAGAGCGAAAAATGAATTAGATTTAGCAACTTATAAAAAAGCACTTTCGTTACTGAGTCAGGTTTCAGGTGAAGAAGCTTTTATTGAATCATTGCGACAGGAATTGTGTAAAATTATAGGCGCGATCGCAACTAATAATCTTGATACTGCTTTAAACTTACTCAACAATGAAGTATGGGTGCAATTTTTACGTCTTAACATTACCCAAACTAGTGATTCACCTGCTAATTTTATATCAAAATATACTATACCTCAACATCAAGATAACGAAGAGAATAAGACGAGGGCAAACCGAGTAAAAGTCAAGAAAAAGGGGAAAAGCTAAGTCAATTTGTAATTATGGATTAGTGAAAAATTAGGAATTTATTAGATTATAAAGTGGAATTTCTTTCTACTATCAGTATTCATCATCCCTTGGAGAGAAAAGAAAAACTGTCTTTCTAACTTCTTGATTAATTGATTTTCAACTTTATTATTCACTTAGATGTATATGCAGAGATTCGTTTAATTTGATACAATTTATAAGCTGGGAGAGCCAAGGAGAATTTAAGGTGGTCTTATCAAAAGGCTTTGAGATTGAGATGTATACTGGCACGCCTCAAGGTGAAATCGTTGGTCTCTCCGACAAAATTGTCGCAGACTTGGATGGATTTGTGCGTGAGCCAGATAGCCGCAACGTGGAGTACATAACTCAACCATCCTACAATTATGAGAACCTTTTATGTGCCTTGCTCCGTCCTCGGCGGGAGTTGCGAAATTACCTTAACAGTTTGGGTGATTATACCTTGATACCGGGGAGTACCTTATCTTTAGGTGGTAGCGATCGCTTTCTGCGTTCCGATCCAGTAAACCCTTATCACGACTACATTGAGAAAACCTACGGCACTAAAGTAGTCACCGCTAGCGTACATATCAACATAGGTATCAGTGACCCGGAAGTATTAATGCGGGCGTGTCGAGTCATCCGTACAGAAGCACCTCTATTTCTCGCCCTCAGCGCCTCATCTCCCTTCCTGGATGGCAAAGCTACTGGCTATCACTCCACCCGTTGGGGGGTCTTCCCGCAAACACCCGCCCATGTACCGTTATTTGCCAGCCATGCCGATCATATTCAGTGGGTAGAAGAACAATTGGCTGCTGGTACAATGCAAAACGTGCGGCATTTATGGGCATCAGTACGACCAAATGGCGATCGCCGTCCTTATGACTTGAATCGCCTAGAACTGCGAATTTGCGATCTAGTCACAGATCCGATTGCTTTGCTAGCAATTAGTGCCTTATTAGAAGCCCGTATATTACAAATAATTGCCAATCCCAACATCGACCCATTAATTCAAAGTACCTTCTCTCCCGAAGAACTGATTACTCTAACTGCTGAAAACGAAGCTGCTGCGGCTACAGCTAGTCTTGATGCCCATCTCACACATTGGCAAGATGGAAGAAGCATTTTAGCTAGAGATTGGATTGCTGAACTCTACCAAGAGGTTTGGGCGATGGCTAAACAAAATGGCTTTAGCTGTTTCCTTTCCCCTTTACAAAAAATTCTCCGGGAAGGTAATGAAGCCCAACAGTGGTTGCAGTTACATGCAGTCGGTTTTGACACTCAGCGCGTCATCAGCCAGGCTATTGTTGCTACCCAAGAGCGCGAAATCGAACTTGAAAACAAATTATGTTCGTCACTGATGGCTTAGCATCCTTTGCCTTCTGACAAATGGTATAGTTTTTCGGAGTTGCCAGATTTCTTAGAGATACTGGCAACTAACTGCTCTACACGAAAAGTAATATTTCCTGTTGTCTGTTAAACATACTCTCAGCTAACCTCTGGGAGTATTTACGCTTAATTTTAAAAATCTAATCGATGGCGATCGCTTGATGATTATTAACAAAACCTATATATCGCCTCTATCATCTGGTAGATTTCACATGTTTGATACATTATTTTATACAGTAAGTTTCCCGTACAATGCCTCAGGTAGTTTTAGTTAACCCGCAAATCCCTCCTAATACAGGTAATATTGCTCGTACTTGTGCCGCTACGGGTACGGAATTGCATTTAGTGGGGCCTTTGGGATTTGAAATTAGCGATCGCTACCTTAAAAGAGCTGGTTTAGATTACTGGCCCTATGTCAAACTGCACTATCACGAATCGCTGGAAGCCTTTAGAACCATACATCAGCAGCGTGGAGGAAGATGGCTAGGTTTCACTGTAAGTGGAAGTTTTAACTATGTAAGCTTTCAGTTTCAAGCGGATGATTGGCTGATGTTTGGTAGTGAAACCACAGGTTTACCACCAACCGTTCTCTCCGCAACAGATGCGAACCTTTACATTCCTATGGCCCAACCCGGAGTTCGCAGCTTGAATTTGTCAGTGAGTGTAGCAATTGGCTTATTTGAAGCCCGCCGCCAGTTAGGCTATTTACAATAGTTGTTTGTATTATTGGTACTCTGTTAAGTACAAATACTTAATATTTGCCAGAACATCTACTGAGCAAGTGATTTTTTGCTGCTAAAATCTCCCTTTCACAGCATTACTGTTAGTTAATATACCTAAATTGAGATTTGTTGCCGAATTGTAGTGGCAGACACTTACGAATATGAGGAGATTGTTATAAGAAATTTGTATATAAAATTCGGGGCAATACCAAGTTTGAATGATAGATTTTGATGAATTTGAATCATCTAAATTCGGGAACAAAAGCGGTAAAATTCAGTCTTATGATGTATTTCAGCTATTTCAACTGGAGTAGCGTGGGAAAGCATCTCAAAAGTCGCTGAGATGTTCATACGGTTGTTTTTTAGGGAATAATCAACGTAAAGTCTCGTGTTGGGAAGACGGATTTGATAAAAACATCTTGAAGATATCTACAGTAGAGGTCAACGCTTTTCCGTAAGTCGCAGCCATTTAATTCCTGGTAGCGACAATAGACTAGCCCCCGCGATTGAAGCAAGACAGGCGCGGACATAATGCGAAGAGCGAAACGAAACGTCTTAAGTGTGTGAAGTGTGTGTGAGGATTGGTTGGGACAAGTAAGCACAGCAATTTTAAGTATTGCCCTGAAGTGTGAACTTGTCTAAATCAGAGAAGCAGGTTAATCTTGCGTAAGCATCTCTGGTGAATGTGATCTTGATCTATCGTTCGTTGTGATCTAAATCATTGACTAGTATCCAGCTGAAGAATCGAGATCAGTTAAGCGCTAGTGATCATAGGAGGTCGTCTTTGAAACGAGCATTGAAAAAGAGAGTAAAGGCTGTGTTGAAAAATACCCCCAGTAGCGATGATGCCCCGGTAGAACAGCTAAATGTGATTAATCCAAAAGTTAACCGCCGGGTACGGACAAAAGCCGCGATGATTGGCTTGGCAATCTCAATGGGAGCAACCAGCCTTTTGGTGACTCGACAAAGCGATCAAGCCCAAGCAGCAGCGCCTGTAGGCAGCCAAAAGGCAACCTCAACAATTCCGGCTGCTCCTAACACTGCGGTGAAATTTGCCTCCACAAAGCTTGAGTCCCAAGCCGTCTCATTAGCGAGCGTGCCGGAAAATCCTGTCATAGTGGAACCAACAGCAGTTTCACAAGTGCCTGGGCTTGAAGCTAAATGGCAAGTGGCAGCAAATGGAATGTCTGTACAACTTCCGGCATCAGAAACGGTTTCTAAAACAACAGCAACTTATAAAAATTCCATCTACCAAAAGCCCAAAGTTTCACAGGGACTGAGCAATACCTCAGCTAATACCAATTTCCCAACAGTCAACAAGCTATCTGAGACAATACAAAAATTCTCTAGCACTGACGGTAAATACACATCCTTGGGAGATCAACCACAAGCAGTGGCAACATCTGATACAGCCACTGGGGAAGTTAATGCACAACTTAAGGCACAACAAGAGTTTGCACTAAATCGCTTACAAGAAAAATCGAACCGTTTAAGAAAGAGTCTGGCGGAGTTACGGTCTGGGGAGAGTAAAAATTTATCACAAGCTGGTGTTGAGTTAGCGCAGCCAACGACTGTAGCTGAGAAAACTTTACTAGCTCAGTCGGCAACAATGACTGATGCAAGCAGAGCCAGTTTGATATCGAGGTTAAAACAGAGGGTAGATACGAGTGCGCCAGTGCAGCAAGCAGCAACGTCTGCACCAGCTACACCAATAGTTGTCGCATCTTCGGCTTCAACAGCATACGAAGTTAAGCCTGGAGATACACTAGCAGCGATCGCCAACCATCACGGTACTTCAGTATCAGAATTAGTCAAAGCAAATCATCTCAACAATCCCAACCAACTGCAAATCAGTCAAAAACTGATTATTCCCGGTGCTCAAGTTGGTGCTCAAGTTGGGGTAACGGCATCGATTAACCCTACTTTCGTTGAGTCTAGTAGTACTGCCAAGGTAACTACCTCCCCTGTAAACACAGCTGGCGTCAACTTAAATCTACCTGTTGCTTCACAGCTACCAGTTATTGCTGACAATAGCAGTCTTCGCGCCCCTACACCGACAACTGCGAACAATCCAGTTCAGGCAAATACTGCAACCCCACAAAGACCCTCTAACGCAGCTACTTCTCGTGGCATAGGTGGAGATATTCCACCAACACCTTTTGCCGAAATGCAACTGCCTAAAAAGCCAGCCAAGGTAGCAAGGGCAAGAAATGAACGGCTACAGAGCTTACAAGCCGAAATCCAGAGATTACAAGAGAAATATCGCGCTCAACAGTCTGGAAACTTAGTTGTGTCAGCAGCCACCGAAACCAATAGTGCTGCGGTGCAAATTCCGGTTTCTAGTCCCAATAATCTCAGTGCAGTATCCAACTTCGCTTCTCGACCAAGTAATCTGGCGATCCCGATTCCAGTACCTACACCTATTGGTGGCTATAGCACCCAACCAATTAAGCCACAATTTCGTGCTACTCGACCCACTAACGAGCCAGTAAATCCAGAATTCTTGCCCAATCTAGGGTCTGCCAGTCAATGGACTCCCTCTGGCAATCCATCTGGCACGAGGATAGCAACGCCCTCTAATGGTGTAGATGCTTCTGAATCCCTAGGAAGGATGCGGGGAACTACCGTTTCTCCACGGCTACCAATACCGCCTTTGGCAGCAGTTGATCAATACCTACCCAGATCGATTGACGAAACCATACCCCCCCCATCTAGCTCGTCTGTAGCTTTCACTTGGCCGGCGAAAGGTGTGCTCACCTCCGGCTATGGCGCGCGCTGGGGCAGAATGCACAGGGGAATTGACATTGCTAACTCGACTGGCACGCCAATTATTTCCTCCGCTGAGGGTGTGGTGGAAAAAGCTGGCTGGAACAGTGGTGGCTACGGCAAACTCGTCGAAGTCCGCCATCCTGATGGCAGCTTGACTCGCTATGCTCATAACAGCAAGATTCTGGTGCAAGTTGGTCAGCCAGTAATTCAAGGAGCAACAATTGCTTTAATGGGCACCACTGGTCACAGCACTGGCCCGCACACCCACTTTGAAATCCATCCATCAGGCAAGGGTGCAGTTAACCCAATAGCCTTACTACCACAACGCTTATAATTCTTAACTGTCTTTACCTAAAAAATTGCCTTGTTGGTTGAGGGAGTTTACTCCCTCTTTTTATTGCTGCCATCTCCCCAATCAACATGGAGTAGTGACACTGAAGGGTTAAGGAGAGAAGTGCGAGGTCGGCATAGAGCCGAGATGCCTGCAATAGCAAAAATAGAGGCTGAAAAGCCTTACCAATTTTAGGTTTCAAAGATTTTTTGAGGCTCCTACCAGAAACGAGCCGCACCCGTATAATAGAATACTTAGATCTTGCTCCCCCTCCCCGCCAGTCACTGTCATGGCTCCAGAGATTGCACTTCTGCCTTTTAACGAGGGTGACGCCGCCCTTCTCAGGCGGTGGCTGTCGGCACCCCATGTAGCACAGTGGTACCCTGATCCGCACGAGCATCTTGACTGGGCTGTTAACCCACCAGTAGGGGGTGAGCGATCTGTGATTGTAGCAAACGGGGTTTCCGTTGGCTACCTGCGCTGGCAGGTTGTGTCCCGCGAAGTACTGGACTCTGTTGGGCTACAAGAAATCCCTGAGAACTCGATTGACATCGATATCCTGATCGGCGATACAAACTACATTGGGCGCGGCGTCGGTTTGCGTGCCTTGCAGCAGCTCATCGCCCATCTGCGCGACGATGCTTCCGTTCCCTTGTTAGGACTCACCACATCTGTCCATAATTACACCGCTCAACGAGCGTTCCGCAAAGCAGGCTTTAAGGGCTTGCGGGAGTACTATCCGCCGGGCTATGGTCGGTGCCTTCTCATGGTCATGAGTTTAAACCATGTCTAGGGGTATTAGTAGCATCAATGATACTTGTACCCCAATTCCTACAATACTTGAAATATCTAGGTTTAAGGGCTTAAATAAGAAGAGAAAAACTAATTGTAAAATAGGCTAGCCTTGAGCATATTTGTATGCTAAGATAGACAACGACGTTAATAAACTCGGCTCAGTAGCTCAGTTGGTTAGAGCACGGGACTCATAAGCCTGGGGTCGTCTGTTCAAATCAGACCTGAGCCATTTAAAACTTTTTAAACTAGGGTTTTGGATTCAAAACTCAGAATTAGGCAAATGGCGGATCACTTCCGCAACAGACCAAGCTTGAGCGATCGCGCCTTTGGGTGTATGAGGTGGGTCACCATCAAAAATCTCAGAAATAGACCCAAGGCAAGCAGCAGATAAGAAGTGATTTAGCAGGGGTTGCCAATAAAAAGGCAGTGAGTGATTTGGGTAAAAGCGCTGCCAGGCACGAACATAAGGACCAATCAGCCAACTCCAAACAGTACCTTGGTGGTAAGCGCGATCGCGATCATGGGTGCTGCCTGTGTATTTCCCGATGTATTCGGGATCGCTTGGATCAAGGCTGCGAAGACCAAAGGGAGTGAGCAAGCTGGTAGTTGCTAGATCTAATACCTGACGCCCTTGCTGTGAAGAAAACCCACAATGGTGCAGTGACAGCGCCAAAACAGCATTGGGACGAATCTGAAAATTCCGGCGGTCATCCGGCTCAATGGTATCGTACAAATACCCTAGTTGAGGATTCCAGAACTTTTGCAACGAGGCTTTCACCTGTTCTGCTTGCTGGGCATAACGCTGCGCTTGCTTAGCAAGACGCACTGGTTCGCCAAACTCAAGCTGGCTCAAGCGTTCTGCCCACTGACTCAGCCAACATAAAGCAGAATACCACAGCGCATTGATTTCTACTGGCTTACCGCAACGGGGAGTGACAGGCTGTGTCCCAATCACCACATCCATCCAGGTTAGGGCTACACCACGAGCATCCCAACCAATCAGCCCATCAGTGGCATCAGCCTGGATATTGTAGCGCGTGCCACCGACAAAGGCTTTGTGGATCTGCTGCACTACAGGGAATTGCTCTGCCAAAAATTGCCAGTCTTGGGTAGCTTCCAAATAAAGTCCTAAAGTTTCAATCCACCACAGCGCCGCATCAATACTGTTATAAAACGGTTCACCATCGACATCGGGAAATGCATTGGGAATTAGCCCCTGGCGACAGTAATGCCCAAAAGTTTGCAATAGTCCTTTTGCCAAATCAAAGCGCTTTGGAACTAGCGCCAACCCTGGTAAAGCAATTAAAGTATCACGCCCCCAGTCATTAAACCAGTGATAACCAGCGATGATCGTGGGGCCAGCAATTGAAGCTCGATAGACGATAAACTGATCGCCTGCTTTAAGTAGTTGCTGCCAAATTGGGCAATGATGATTAGGGATTGGGGATTGGCAAGAGGCTAGAGGAAAAGGGGAATCTTCCTGCTCCTCCGAATTTATGAGCGCCTCTATCCGGTGCTCAGATTTCTCTGTGCTCCCTGCTCCCTTATCCCAGTACCCAGTCCCTTCTTTACTCCATCCAAAAATTTGGGAGAGCCTTTCTTGCTCTGCTTCCACAGCTTCTGAAAAGGTTTCGGAGGTGAGGTCACCTTGCAGTTGATCGGGAAAACCTACTCGCGCTTCTAGAGTCACTGTATCTCCTGGTTTGAGCGTGACTATTAAGTAACCAGGACTATAAAGGTCTTCGCGATCGCTTAATCCCCGTTGCGTCTCTTCAGGCAATCCATAATTCCAATACCAAACTGCATCTGGTTGATAATTTCCTTGTGTCCAGCGCAAGTGCCAAGGTATGCCGAAGCGCCCAGAATTTATCGCTTGCAGACAGACTTGCTTTGGCCCCAGCAATTGGGAAAACTGTAATTCTGGACTAGCAGTTTGCTGGGAGTGAAAATCGCGATCGGCTATCAGCAGTCGCAGCCGTAAAATCGCAGCATCACTTCCCTCGTAGCGATACTGAATCAAAATCCGATGGCAAAACTGGGGATTGGGTATTGGGGATTGGGGATTGGGAACAGACAAGGTAGAGACCTGTTCAATAATTCCCCCTTGTCCTCCTAGTCCCCCTTGTCCCCCTAGTCCCCAGCGATGCACTGAGCTTGTCGTTCGCGGAGCGTCTCGCAGAGAAGTGTCCCCAGTCCCCAGCGATGCACTGAGCTTGTCGTTCGCGGAGCGTCTCGCAGAGAAGTGTCCCCAGCCCCCAATCCCCACCAACCCATAGGGCATCGCCAATTGTCTGGTTAGCTGCCAATTATCCTCACCCCAAACCCACTTTGGAACTGGGTTAATATCAAAACAGCGTAGCCGTTCGTAGCCTGTTGGTTCAATCTGACGGTTGCCCCAGATATTTGTCCCTAGAGCCACAACATCCCCTAATACTTCTAAGCTAGCTTCTAAGTGCGAAATCAGCAGGGTCCGCCCAGAAGGTGGGTTTGTAGCGGCAAATAGCCAACCGTGATAAGTGCGCGTGCGGACATCCGAAACTGTACCACTGGCAAAACTTCCTAAGCCATTGGTAAGCAACCATTCTCTTGTATCTAAATCAGCCATTTGCTACTCAAAATCGTTATGACTATGATATAGTCGTAACAGATCGTAATTAAACTGTGAGTCAGCCCTGAACGAAGGGTTAGCCCGACCTAGGGGACTGGCGAATCCGAAAGGGTGATAGTGTGTACGGGTAAGTTTTACTTGACCCGAATTCTGACGCTATTAAATGGATATAAGTTAAAGGAGAAATAGGTTCATGTCCCTCACTTACGGAACAGAAGGAAGCCTCCGCGTTGGTCAACAGGCTCCCGATTTGACAGCAACGGCTGTGGTGGATCAGGAATTTAAGACAATCAAACTTTCCGACTATCGCGGTAAGTATGTCATCCTGTTTTTCTACCCCCTAGACTTTACCTTTGTTTGTCCCACTGAAATCACAGCATTTAGCGATCGCTACGAAGAATTCAAAAAAATTAATACAGAAGTCCTTGGGGTTTCTGTAGACAGCGAGTTTTCCCACCTCGCTTGGATTCAAACTGATCGCAAGTCTGGTGGAGTTGGCGACTTAAATTATCCTCTAGTCTCCGACATCAAGAAAGAAATTAGCGCCGCTTACAATGTCCTTGACCCAGCAGCAGGTATTGCCTTGCGTGGCCTGTTTATCATCGACAAAGATGGTATCATACAGCACGCCACTATCAACAACCTAGCTTTTGGTCGCAGCGTTGATGAAACCCTGCGGACATTGCAAGCAATTCAGCATGTCCAGTCTCACCCCGACGAAGTTTGCCCTGCTGGTTGGCAACCGGGTGACCAAACAATGGTTCCCGACCCAGTGAAGTCGAAAGTCTACTTCGCTGCTGTCTAGATTACGTTTATTGGAAAACTCCAATCCAGCCTATTGCAGTTGAGAGCAGATTCAATGATAACCACAGATAAACAGAGATACACATTAAACAGTGTCAACCTCCGTATCTATCTGTGGTTTTCTCATAAAATGGTATTTAAATAATCAGGGTTGAAAATATGCTTACTTCAACTGATTTTAGTGGCTTATTAAATGAGCGATTCTTCCGCAATTTTTTACCAGTTCCAGCTACAAATAAACTTAGATTGGGAGTGGGGACGCCAGACTTTCAACTGCCAGACATTACCAACGGCATCTTAGTAAAGTTATCTGACTATAAAGATAAACAGCCAGTTCTACTCGCCTTTACTCGCATCTTTACTGAAAAGCAATATTGCCCCTTTTGCTTTCCTCATATCAAAGCTTTGAAGGAGAACTACGAGCAATTTAAAAATCAGGGTATAGAAGTTTTGATGATTACTAGTACCGATGAACGGCAGAGTCAAATAGTTGTGAAAGATTTAGGCTTACAAATGCCGTTGTTGAGTGACCCTAGTTGTCGAGTATTTCGTGCCTATGAAGTGGGACAAGCACTGGGAGCGCCTTTGCCTGCACAGTTCGTATTGGATCAAGAGGGCAAACTTCGCTACTGGCATTTATTTTCTTTCTTTGACCACAATGCCAGTGTTGAGACATTGCTAGAACAATTCAATTGAGTTTAAGGTATAGGATCAATGTCTACCCTACTCATTAAACTGTGAGGTTTTCCCATGCTGACACTTTATCACGAGCCAATTTCTCCCAACTCCCGCCGCGTCTGGATTACACTGCTGGAGAAAGGACTTGAGTTTGAATTGGTAAGGTTGACATTCCCCACCTTAGGAGTACCTTGAAGGTGGGGATTCTACATTCATCCTAGTTACTTGCTTTGCCAGGGTTCCCCCAAGCAGAGTAGAGGTCGCTAGTCCTGTAGCGTTACTTCCCGGATGCCCTCCGGTAGTTTGTTTACCAATGTTCAGAATGTTGATGCTAGCATTATGATCCCTGTGCAAAACACAACCACATTTACAAGCATGGGTGCGAACTGACAAAGATTTTTTGACAATTACACCACAACTGCTGCATTTTTGGCTTGTATATTGGGGAGGAACAGCAACTACAACAGTTCCAAACTTAGTCGCAAAATATTCTAACCATTGGCGAAATAGAGTCCAGCCCACATCATTAATGGACTTGGCTAAACAGTGATTTTTTACCATGTTCTTAACACTTAAATCTTCATAGGCTACTAAGGCGTTAGCCTTGCTTACGTCGCGTCCCAGTCTCTTGGAATGCTCATTACGTTGCCTACTTACTCTTAAATGTTTCCCTGCATATCTCACTCTTGCTTTCCGTCTTTGGTTTTTACCTTTTTCTTTCTTGTAAATTTGTCGTTGAGAGTGCTTGATAGATTTTTCAGCTTTTCTCAAAAATCTTGGATTTTGTTCATGATGTCCATTAGAATCAGAGTAAAAATACTCCAGTCCAACATCTAAACCAATCTCACTATCACCTGTTCTTGGCTCTAAACTAACTTCTATATCCAAGCAGAATTGGACGTAAAAGCCATCTGCACGTTTAACAATTCTGACTCGCTTAATGGACTTATTCGGGTATGCATGAATATCCCACTTCCCCAACAGCTTGAGTTCACCAATGCCTTTTTTATCAGTAAAGGTGATTCGTCTTTTAGTTTGGTGTAAAGACCATCCGCAGGTTTTGTACTCAACCGAACGGTTATCATGCTGGAACCTGGGATAACCCTTTTTACCCACCTTGCCTTTTTTACAATTATCGTAAAACCTTGATATTGCTGTCCACGCCCTTTCAGTTGCAGACTGACAAGCCATTGAATTTAATTCTTCGGCAAATACAAACTCTTTACGCAGTGCTGTAGAGTAATTATTTAAAGCTATTTTATTAATTTTTGATTCTCTTCTTTGCTCCATCCAATAGCGGATAGCCTTGTTCCTGATGAACTGAGTTGTCCGAATAGCTTCCTCAATAGCCACCATCTGCTTTTTATTGGCTACTACTTTGTACTCTAATACTAGCACTGCTTTACCACCTCCTTGTTTACTTTGATATACTCTAACTATAGAGCATTATTTGGAGTGCATCAAGTGGCGAGACAAAGAAAAATGCAGTTTAACGTGACTCAAGAGGAGTATGAAATTATCAAGGAATACTCAGAGAAAAAACAACTATCTATGGCTGAAATCCTTAGAGATTATATTAAAACCCTCGCATTGGCTTCTAAGAAATAGCTCATTCCTCATACATCTGTCCTCTGTCTTACCTACGGTAAAAATTGATTACAGATGTAATCGTCAATTGTAACCTGCAATCCCCACCGTATAGACGGATGGGGTATTACGGCGTTCGGATAAAACTAGATGGGGAGCAGTTTAAACCAGAGTTTTTGGCGATTAGCCCCTTCCACCACATTCCAGCTTTGGTAGATGACGGCTTTAATATAGTGGAATCTTTGGCGATTCTGGACTATTTAGAGGCAAAATACCCAACGCCTGCTATGTTGCCTAAAGATGCGAAGGATCTAGCGATCGCGCGAATGGTACAACTGGTAAGGGGCTTGCGGAAAAATAAAGTACCAGCCATTCTAGAAGATTAAGCTGTCACGCATCTACCCGTGGCTGCTCTCAATCTCTAGAGTTGGAATAGCTAAAGTTATGCTCACCGACACCATAAAATCG